>UMGO01053335.1_pt1 | contig 9712 bp, 8 predicted proteins | sample 1965301 | NCBI WGS metagenome assembly UMGO01 (sample SAMEA4836074, study PRJEB28245) | human gut metagenome | biome: gut microbiome; material: fecal sample | place: Denmark | collected 2008 | reverse complement strand
AAAAAGAAAAAATCCGCCGCACCCAGCACGACAGATTTTTCCCCACCACTATTTTAATAATTCCCGTTCAATCCTCTCCCGAGCCTCCGGTGCCTGCCTATCCATCTTCTCCGGAAAACCAAACATCGAAACACAGGCAATATTATCACCACCAGCCTTCGGTGCATCCACCCTCAGCTGTTTATTCGCAAAATCCATATCTCTTAAGGTTTCAAAAATACCATCAAAATCCACATCACCCTCACCTATGGCAAGATGCTGATGTACCGTCACATCCGCTTTTCCACGGCCATTCAGCCACGGCGGATTTAAAATATACCGACAATCCATAGTCTGATTAAATGTATCTGCAAACAGTACATGAGTCAGCTCATCTCCTGCATATTTCAGCATGGACCGTACATCCCCTTTACCCTCATCATAGAAGAAACCATGAGGAGAAGAATACACATAACCAAGGTTCGGAGACCGAAAAGATTTTACCATATCACAGGTCTCATTATTCAGCTCGCAGAAATCATAAGGATGAGACTGAATTTCCACACGGATACCCTCACGCTCGATCAGCGGAAGCAGTTCCTCCATAGATTTAAACCACATACCATTGCAGATCTCCTGCTGGTTCGGATCACCGGAAAGCTCTGTATTAATAACCTTTACGCCCATATCTCCGGCGATCTGGATTATCCGCTTCCAGTTGGCAACTGCAAACTGTCTCTGTTCCTCTGTTGGGCCGGACCAGCGGTATACAACGATAAAGGAAGAAATCTCCACACCGGTTTCCCGCAAAGCCTGTCTGTATTCCTGTTCACACTCTTTGGAAAACAGCGGATGTTTATAGAACGGATTGATCCTCGGATGCGGGGACTGCTCGATATATTTATATCCCCAGTCTGCCACCTGATGGACCATACGATTGATATCCATCTGTTTTGCAAGCACATCTACATCAAATGCGATCTTCATGACGCATTCCCTCCTTTTTCTTCTTTATTTTTGATATAATCCAGGATCAGACCGGCCGCTCCAGCTGCACCTGTTTTGGAAACATTGATCACCATATCATAATAATGGGGATCGTCTCTGCGGATTCCGGTAAATTTTTCATAATATTCATTTCGGATCTGGTCACGCTTCTTCAGCTCGTCAAGAGACTGGCCTTTATAATATTCCCGGCCTTCTTTTTCCCGGTAATCATCATCTGCATACACGAAAAAGCTGTATGTATGCGGTTCTCCGCGAAGCACATAGTTGGCACATCTTCCCAGGAATACACCAGGACGCCTCTTTGAAAGTTCACGGATGATCCGGCTCTGCACCTCAAACATCTGGGCGCCTGTATAATCTGCTGCCGCACCTGCCGATGAATGTCCGTACGGGGAAAACGTAAGCTCGGAATCTTCATAATTGTAAGAATCCAGATACTGTCTTACACTTTCCAGATCTGCTTTTTCCATACCGAATTTTTCTGCCATGAGACAGATGATCTGACGGTCATAAACCCTGCAGTCCAGCGCTTTTGCAACATCCTCCGCGATTTTTCTTCCGCTGCTGCCGTACAGTCTTCCAATCGCTACATTGATCCTGTTTCCGGAAACTGCCGGTGCTGGCATGGACTGGATCTCTCCCGGTACAGAAACGTTTCCTTCTCCGGATTCTCTCTGGATCAGTTCCCGCATCATCTTGTCATAGACTTTATCCAGCTGATAGCAGGCCGCGATCACAAACATCACTACCCAGATTGCTACCGGAACATACAGATAAAAACCTTTGATCACACGGATAGCTTCTGCAGACTGCTCTGCTGCGGTTGCCTTGGTGCCATCAAAATATGCAGCGGAAAGGATTCCACCCATGATAGCGGAAGTCAGTCCGGAACCGGCTTTCTGGCCCATGCTCATAGATGAGAACATCAGACCTTCCACACGTTTGCCTGTTTTCCACTGGCCATACTCAATGGCATCACTTGGAAGAGAATACTGCACGCCATAGAACGGTGCGATTCCGATTCCTCTCATGATACAGGTCACAACACCAAGAGAAACACTGGTAATATTCATCAGGAACAGAAGCTGTCCCGCAACACCCAGGATGCAGCCTGCACAGATGAGATTTCTTTTTCCATAGCGGGGAAGCACCTTTGGCAGGAGGGCAATTCCTGCCACAGTTGCCAGTTTCTCCGCTGCTGAAAGAGGCATAACAAGGTCTACATTTCCAAGTACATACTGACAATAATAGGTAAGGTCCGTTCCAATGATGATCTGATATGCAGTATAAAAGATCATCAGCCCCAGGGCGATAAGGAAATACCGGTTGGTAACGGTTGCTTTAAAAGCTTCCACAAAAGGAATATCTTCTTTTTCCTGTTTTGCCGCAGAAACACGCTCTGTACAGACCATGTAAGTGTTCACAAGCACGCCGACGGAAATGATCGCATAACCTGCTGTTACCAGGATCCAGGCCATCTGCTGGTTGCCGGTAACATTTGCCACGATATTGATCAGCGGCAGCGTGAACGCGGTAATGATCATACTTGCCGTGATAGACAATACCATACGGATGTTACAGATCACATCACGCTCACGGCGGTCACGGCTCATCAGAGATCCCAGTGCGTGGAACGGCTGGCTGATGGCAGTGTATACAACCGTGTTCATAATGTTATAGGTCACAAAAGCATAGATGATCTTTCCCATGTTTCCAAGCGGCGGCATGGTAAAAAGAAGCACCGCTGCCAGCGCATAGGGAACCGCAAGTCTTAAGATCCAGATCCTGGCTTTTCCATATTTGGAATGAGTCCTGTCGATAATGGTTCCCATCAACACATCGGAAAATCCATCAAAAATGCGGGACAAAAGCATGATCATTCCAACAGCTCCTGCTGAAATTCCAACAACATTGGTATAAAAATAGATCAGCAGAGTTGTTGTCATGGTATACATCAGAGTCAGCGCCGGATCGCCAAAACAGTACGCAAGTTTTTCTGACACCGGAACCTTGATGAATTCATTCAAGTCTTTACCCTTCTGCTTATAATTCAACAATTCGGGGATTCCCTTACCAGCCATAGTATCTACCTCCTATCGGTTTAAGGTCGAACCTTTCTGAATGAATTATCCGAAATATTTCTGTACAAAATCTCTGGTAACTTCTGCTGCTTTTTTCACATTGTCCTCGTGGCTCATTGCATAGTACTCCGGACGGAACTCTTCGATGGTGCATACACCGTCAAATCCGATCTCTTTCAGTGCTGCCGCGATTCCAGCATGATCTACCACGCCTTCTCCCGGCCAGAGTCTCTTGTCGTCTCCGCAGGAGCCAAGTGGAAGATCCTCACAATCGTTTAAGTGGTATGCAAAAATCTTCTTACCGTCTGCTGCTTTCAGGTCTTCCAGACGGGAACACATCTCATGGAAATGGAAAGTGTCCACGGTAACGCCAACATTGTCTCTGTCTACTGCTTTTACTACATCGTATGCTGTTCCAAACTGGTTGATAGAGCAGTTCGGTGCACCACAGAACTCCAGGGAGATCTTCATATCTGCGCCCACTTTGTCAGAAAGGTAGCGAAGACGTGCAACTGCTTCTTCTTTGATCTCACTGACAGATTTGTCTTTTACATCAAAACTTGGAACTGTGATCAGCATTTTCATTCCGATGGCTTTGGAAACTTTCAGAATGAAATCAACTTCTTCGTCGATCTCTTTTTCCCCGGCCTCATCTCTCTGATTAAAGAAAATCAGGGTGTTGTATGCCCATGGTTTCAGATGATGATTCTTAAACCAGTCTGCCAGTTCTTCCAGTGTATGTTCTTTGAGATAGTCTTTTACGCAGTCAAAACGGATCTCAATGTAATCAAAGCCATATTTTTCACACATCTCCAGATCTGCCATAAGAGACTGTCCTTTGCATTCCAGTGCAGTTGCTTCATTAAATCCTAATTTCATCTTCGATACCCTCCATATATCCGAAACCGGTGTACTTTGTCTGGATTTCTATGTCCTGTTTTCTGCGCACAGGGGAACCGCCCCTGTTTCTGTTGGATCATGCAGACTTTACCGATTCTTATTTTCTTTTTTATTTTTCTGTTGCTTTGTGTTTGTGCTATTTTGTATTTTTGTTATCCGTATTTTCGATTTGCCAGCATGCAGGCATTTCTTTTCAGCCTGATCTTTCTGGTTACTCTCACCGGCAGATTTCCCGCTGCAGTTTCGATAAAACCGTATCGGAATCGGACTCTGCCGGTGAATGCCGCCACAGGCTCATTGGGAAAGCCTGCGACAATAAGCTGGTATGATAACTCACACTTGATGAGGTGGAGTTCTGTAAAATTATTTATAAAATTCCGGTTTCTCAACTGCTGTAACGATTTTCTCGATCTGTCCGGTTTCCTGCGCTTTTACAAGAGCGTCTGCTGTGATCGCTGCCAGGTATCCATCCCATGCGTTCGGTCCTGTGATCACACCTGCTTCTGCATTGTCAACCCAATCCTGAACCTCTTTATCATAGGCATCTTTAAATCTTACGAAACAGTCTGTGTCAATGGCACTGGATACAGCTGCGTTTTTACGGATAGACGGATAAGCCGGCTGTGCCATTTTCAGTGCACCGTCCTCACATACTACTTCACAGTTGATGTCATATCCGAACTTGCAGTTTACAAATACTTCCACATCGATACACACACCTTTTTTAGTGCGGAGCATCATGATCTGCGGATCTTTCAGCTCGGAATGAGAATATTTGGTTACTCTTGGCATTACAACCTGTGCAGATTCATACTCGTCATCTACCAGCCAGTGAAGAACATCGATCTCATGGATTGCGGTATCGTGCACAGCCATTGGAGTATTATAATTGGTTCCTACTTCCGGGTTTCTATGTGTACAGTGAAGAATCAGCGGCTCGCCGTACTCTCCGGTTGCAAGGGCTTCCTTGATCTGCTGGTAGCCTTTGTCATAACGTCTCATAAATCCAAGCTGGATGAGATGTTTGCCTGCTGCTTCCTCTGCTTTCACTACTTTCAGGCAGTCCTCAGCAGTGGTACATAATGGTTTCTCACAGAAAATCCTCTTGCCGGCTTCAATTGCCTGGAGAAGGGAATCTACATGTGCGAAGCCCGGAGATACGATAAATACTGCATCTACATCCTCTGCGTTGATCAGTTCCCTGCTGTCTGTGTAAACTTTTGCGCCGCAGATCTCGGCTGCTTTCTTTGCACTTTCCTCAAATACATCTGAAACAGCTACTACTTCTGCTCCCTGGATCTTCTCGGTCAGTCTTCTGATATGATCTCTTCCCATTCCGCCGCATCCGATAATTCCTACTCTTAACATTTTAAATTCCTCCGTTCATTTTTTAACCGAATCAACTGTGAAGCAGTTATTCGGTTATGAGCAAGTAGCGAAGCGGATTGCGAATATCCGCTTGACTCCTTTTATTGTTTTCTGTTTTCGTGTTCTTTTTGATGATGTTATATTATCATTTTGTGCACGTGAACGCAATATCTTTTTTATACAAATTTTCCATTTTGTTTTTATGCGTTTTTCACGATTTGTTACTTTATTCACAAGTTTTTATTGATTTTACAGCGTTTATGCGTGATTTCTATTCATTTTGGATGTGTGTTTCCAGTACGTTTTCTGTTTTTTAATCTGTTAATTTTCTAACATTTTTATGTGTGCACCAGAACGCAATGTTTTATTTCCCGTATACTCCGGTAAGGTTTATGGAGAATATTGTTGTATTTTCACACACAAAGAGTTATAATTACATATAGTTTTATATAAAGTATATAAATATATTCTCTTATCTGTATCCAAAACTTCTATACAAAAACACAACAGAAAGGATTTTTAAATATGAACGATTACAGCTTAGAAACCAAATGTATCCATTCCGGATACACTCCTTCCAAAGGCGAGCCATGCGCGCTTCCAATCTGCCAGAGCACCACTTACAAATATGACACCACCGATGAAATGGGCCAGTTATTTGATCTGAAAGCAGATGGATATTTTTACACCCGTCTCCAGAACCCGACCAATGATGCCGTTGCTGCAAAAATTGCAGATCTGGAAGGTGGTGTTGCCGCAATCCTGACTTCTTCCGGACAGGCTGCCAACTTCTATGCAGTATTTAATATCTGCGAAGCGGGTGACCATGTTGTTGCTGCTTCTACGATCTACGGAGGAACCTTTAATCTTCTTGCCGTTACTTTCAAAAAACTTGGCATTGACTGTACCTTTGTTGATACCGACGCAACAGAGGAAGAGATTGCTGCTGCATTTAAACCGAACACAAAAGTTCTCTTTGCGGAGACCATCGCCAATCCAGCACTGGTTGTCCTAGACATTGAGAAATTTGCACGGGTTGCACACAAAAATGGCGTGCCTCTTATTGTGGATAACACCTTTGCCACACCGGTAAACTGCCGCCCGTTCGAGTGGGGTGCAGATATCGTCACTCACTCTACCACCAAATATATGGATGGACATGCCGTTCAGGTAGGCGGCGCCATTGTTGACAGCGGCAACTTTGACTGGGATGCTTACGGCCATAAGTATCACGGCCTGACCGAGCCGGATGAATCCTACCACGGCGTGATCTACACCAAACAGTTTGGCAAAAAAGCCTACATCACCAAGGCCACTTCCCAGCTGATGCGTGATCTGGGTTCTATTCCGTCTCCAATGAACTGTTTTCTTCTGAATCTTGGACTGGAGACACTTCCGCTGCGTGTTGAGCGTCACTGCTCCAACGCCCAGAAGATCGCCGAATACCTAAATGCACACGAAAAAGTTTCTCACGTAAATTATGCCGGACTTCCGGATGATAAATATCATGCACTGGCTCAGAAATATATGAAGGACGGCCGTACCTGCGGTGTTATCTCCTTTGAACTGACCGGCGGCCGTGATGCAGCAGTCCGCTTTATGGACAGCCTGAAGCTTGCTACCATCGCCACACACGTTGCTGCTTCCATTACCATGGTTCTTCATCCTGCCAGCCATACCCACCGCCAGATGAACGATGAACAGCTGGTTGAAGCAGGAGTTTCTCCTGGAATGATCCGCCTTTCCATTGGTATTGAAAACGTGGACGATATTATCAAAGATCTGGATCAGGCACTGAAAAATGCGTAAATAAAAAACATTAAGGGAAAATCCATCAAATAATCGATGGATTTTCCCTTTGATCTTTTTTGTAAAATGGGTTAAGCGGATATTCTCAATCCCACAGGAAATTTATTTGGAATTATTTTAGTTGGTTAAAATCTATTGCCCAATATTTTCAAAACAGAATTCATTTATAATACTTCAGCGGTTTGCATTCATGTGTTCAGCCACTTTCTTCCAGGTTTCTGCTCCGCAGATTCCATCGACTGTGATCTTTACATTTTTCTGAAATGCTTTCAGTGAAGTTTCTGTCTGTGTTCCAAAGATTCCGTCCACTTTTACCTGCAGCATTGCCTGTAACATGGAAACAGCAGACCCGGTACTGTTTTTTCTGATGATCGGAAGCTGTACATTCAGCTTCTCTGTTGTATCTGGTTTTTTCGTACTTTTACTTTCTGCTGTTTCATTTTTATTTTGTGAGTTTTTGTTTTTCATATATAATTCTGTTTTTTTCACAAATTCCGGCCACTTTTCTTCATCCATGAGGCGTCTCGGGCAGTGTTTTCTTGACGCATCGTAATGTCTTTTCAGCCGGTCTGTCCCCCATCCGTACTGTTTCAGCAAAAGAGCCGCCAGCTGTTCTGTCTTGTCTACCGCCGTATAATAATCTGTTTCCGGATTCACACAGATTTCGATATTGATAGAATTCCGGTTCGTGATTCCATACTTTCCTTTTCCGTCCCCTACTGCCCAGGCCCCGTCGCTGTGGTCCAACGTCTGATATACGGATTTTGAATCTACATAATAATGCACGGTACCAGCCAGATTGCCATTCTTTTCATTGCATTGGCATGAGCTTTGGCATCTGCCCCCTTACTCCAGTTATCCGTTTCATGGATCACAATATATGCCGGCCGGTTCTGGCCGATATAACAATTCTTTTTGCTGATCAATTTTATGATATTCATAAAAAATTTCCTGTTTTTTGTCTTCTCTTTATTCTATGCAGCTATTCATCTTTTTCCAGCTGTTTGATCAGCTGATTTACATATGTAGAAAGCCCCGCCACCAGAACTCCCTGTGTCATGGAAGTAAATACAGCCATTGCGATATCCTGTGCCGTATTATAGGAACAGGTTGCAAAAACATAGATCCCGCATACAAGGATCCCCACACCTCCCAGTATCAGTGGAATATATTTATCCTTCACAGCCTGGGCTTCCTTCAGCGCAATTCCCATAAAATACAAAGCAACTGCTGTGATCAGCAGTTCCGGTTTAATATAATTCACAAGCGCTTCCATAAACCTTCTCCCCCTTGCAGCTTTGTTTTATTTTATGAACTGCTCCGAAATTTGTTTCACAGATTCTTCAAAATTGCATCACGATTTGCTCACATTTTTTCGATATATTATTACCTGTAAACAGCAAGCAAGTAAATGCAACTGCTAAACAACTTTTTCTTTTTCATACTTTTAACCGGGAGCGTTAAAACTCCCGGTCTCCTTCCTTTTTTTAATACAATCGCAATACAAAGCGGTCATTCCCATTCCGCTTTGTACTTCAAAAAGGATACCGTAAACTCATCAAGACTGATGACCTTACGGTATCTTTTTTGTATTGTCAAGCGGATATTCGCAATCCGCTTCGCTACGTAGCTCATAACCAAATAACTGCTCCGCAGTTTATCAGGAGGAGCTTGCACTCTTCCTGATACAAGCAAGTCCCCACCCACTGCTTATTGCTTTTCGCAATTGAAGCAGGGGACTTATTTGATTTGGTTAAAAGTATTAGCTGCGAGTGATTGCTACGTGTTAGATATATGTTAGCTATTGCTGTTTTTCCAGGCTTTTTGAGAATATTTTGTTCTATTTCCAGGCAAAAAGAAAAAGGCCGCAAACCCTTGAGTTTACGGCTTTTTCGCTATTTTAAGCTATGCTTATATTAGAATTTGCCAGCGTCAGCAGCTTCCTGTACGGAAACAGCTACAGCTACTGTCATACCAACCATCGGGTTGTTTCCAGCGCCGATGAGACCCATCATCTCTACGTGAGCCGGTACGGAAGAAGATCCTGCGAACTGAGCGTCAGAATGCATACGTCCAAGTGTATCAGTCATACCGTAGGAAGCAGGACCTGCTGCCATGTTATCCGGGTGAAGTGTACGTCCTGTACCACCGCCGGAAGCAACGGAGAAATATTTTTTGCCTTTCTCGTTGCACTCTTTTTTATATGTTCCTGCTACTGGATGCTGGAAACGAGTTGGGTTTGTGGAGTTTCCTGTGATGGAAACGTCAACACCCTCTTTCCACATGATAGCAACACCTTCCGGAACGCTGTTAGCGCCGTAGCAGTTAACTTTTGCACGAAGTCCCTCTGAATAGGATTTACGGAATACTTCTTTAACCTCGTTCTTATATGGATCATACTCTGTCTCTACGTATGTAAATCCGTTGATACGGGAGATGATCTGAGCTGCGTCTTTTCCAAGACCGTTCAGGATAACACGAAGAGGTTTTTTACGAACTTTGTTTGCTTTCTCGGCGATACCGATAGCACCCTCAGCTGCTGCGAAAGACTCATGTCCTGCAAGGAA
>UMGO01047793.1_pt1 | contig 9785 bp, 9 predicted proteins | sample 1965301 | NCBI WGS metagenome assembly UMGO01 (sample SAMEA4836074, study PRJEB28245) | human gut metagenome | biome: gut microbiome; material: fecal sample | place: Denmark | collected 2008 | reverse complement strand
AGCAGGCAAAGCCTGCATTCAGCCTGTCGATGAGTATTTTCTTCACGAATTCCTCGTCCGTCAGTGTGCAGACCTCGGCGAAATCCGGCGCGTAGATGTACTTCACACCAATCTTCTCCATCAGCTCGCACTTGTTCTCGAACGAGATTATGTCCTCAGGTCCGCGGAACTTCGGCAGCGTGGTGTCGCAGTTGAATGTGAACACCGCCGGTTTCAGCCCCGGCTGCGCCATTGCCGCGCTTATTACGCCGACGTGCCCCAGATGAAGCCCGTCAAAATAGCCCAGCGCAACTGCGGTCTTTTCCGCCGCCTTTCCGCCGTTAGTTATGTCGATCAATTATTTCACCATCTTTACCGGTAGATCCGGCATTTTCACTCGCCCCGGAACTGCTTCACCGGGACAAGCTCACCATCAGAATTTATGCGCCCCACCCCGAGGAATACTCCCCCGGCGGCAGTGACGCGGCTGAGCGCGTCGGTTTCCGTGCGCTTCATCAGCCTGTCGGCGTCCAGGCGCACTCCGTTGAGGTACATTCTCTGCTGCACCTCGTCCAGTGGGATTTCCGGCAGCGCCGCGAAAACGTTTTCCACCGGAAGCAGCCAGCGCTCCAGCTGCTCCTTTTCCGCGGAGCGTATCTCCTCCAGCTCATGGCAGTCTGCCAGGGTGAAGCCGCAGCTCCTTGTCCGGCACAGGCTTGTCATTACCGCGCCGGTGCCCAGGCTCTCGCCGATGTCGTTTATCAGCGTGCGGATATAGGTTCCGCCGGAGCAGTCCACGTCGATCACTCCGTCGGTGCCGTCAAAGCTGACGAGTTCCAGCCGGGAGATAGTCGCCGGGCGCGGCCTGCGCTCGACCTCTATTCCCCTGCGCGCCAGGTCGCAGAGCTTCTGTCCGTTGACCTTCAGCGCGGAATACATCGGCGGAATCTGCATGATATCGCCCCGGAAGTCCTCCAGCGCGAATTCCACCTCCGCCTGTGAAATACCATTCTCACACCGGGAGCGGAGTTTCCCCCAGATATCCTGAGTGTCGGAAACGAACCCCAGCCGGAATCCGGCACGGTAGCTCTTGCTGTCGTCCGGAACAAGGTCCACTGCCTTGGTTGCGCCGCCGACGAATACCGGAAGAACTCCGGTCGCCATCGGATCAAGCGTTCCGCCATGCCCTATTTTCTTCGTGCCGAAGCATCTCCGCATAGAAGCCACCACATCGAACGAAGTGAACTCCTGCGGCTTGTTTACGCAGATTATTCCCGTCATGTGGCATTACCCAGAGCCTTTGCACACGCCCAGACTATCTGCTTTTCAGCGTCCTCCAGGGAAGTTTCAAACGCGCACCCGGCAGCCCGGGCATGTCCGCCGCCGCCAAACTGCTGTGCGATAGCGGCAACGTCCGCATTCTCGCTTGAGCGGAGCGACACTTTGTAGAACCCTGGATTCTTCTCCTTTATGCAGATACCGATATCCACGCCCTCGATCTGCCGCGGAATTGCGGAGAGCGCGCCCACGTCCTCGCTGTCGATACCATCGATAGAGTCAATGAGCGACTGAGTTACATCAATAACGGCGATCCTGCCGCTGGAATAATAGCGAATCTTGCTGAGAGCCAGCTGTTCCAGTTTCAGTCTGCCCTGACTCTTCATATCGAACATCGCGTAATTTATCGGAACGATATCCGCACCCAGCTTCATAAGCTCCGCCGCGTAGACGTGAGTCTGCGGAGAGGTGTTGCTGTACTTGAAGCAGCCGCTGTCTGTCGCTATGCCCGTATAAAGGCAGTCCGCCATACTGCTGGTTATTTTCACGTCCTTCATGGAATACAGCAGTTCGAACATGAGCTCGGCAGCCGCCGCGTATTCCGGCGCCAGGAGCAGCCGCTCGGCGTACTCCGTGTTGCTGACATGGTGATCAATGCAGAGCGCCGCCTTTTCGCCAAGTTCTCTCATACCATAGAGCAGTTTGGTATCCGCCACATCGACCGTTACGATGGTCTGCGGCTCGAACTCCTGCTGTTCGATATCTCTGAACATATAGCTGAATTTTCTGGGAATAGGATCCGGGCACACTGCCTTCGCCTTCTTCCCGAGCTGCTGGAGCGCTCCGCACAGGGCGAAGCCGCAGCCCAGCGTATCTCCGTCCGGACTGCCGTGCATAAGGATAAGGAAGCAGTCGTTGTTCCTCAGGAATTCCGCTGTTTCGTTAAGATCAATTCTCCTCATCGGACTCCTCCTGCTCATCGGCAGCCGATTCCTGCTGAGCCGGCTTGGGCAGTTTTGCAAGTATCTCTTCTATGTGCGCGCTGTATTCCAGCGAATTATCCGGCAGGAATATCAGCTCCGGCATTTTTCTCATGCGGATTCGCGCCGCGATCGCTTTCTTGAAATATCCGGAAGCGGCGGTCATTCCCTCCACGGCTTTCGCAGTCCTGCCCTCGCCGCCAAGGCACGCGATGTGCACCTTGCAGTAAGACAGGTCGCTGGTAAGCTCCACATGGGTGACCGTCACAAAATTCTTAGAAACCCTGGGGTCTTTCACTCCGCTGACGGCGGAGGAAAGCTCCCGCTTTATATCCTCGGAAAGTCTTTTAAGATTGAAATTAGCCATAGAACCCTCCAATTAAATTCGGAATGCGTAATCCGGGATTAACGATCGTAATTACGCATTCCAAATTCCGAATTAGTCCCTGTACTCTTCCATAGTATAAGCCTCGAAGATATCGCCGACCTTGATGTCGGTGAACTTCTCCAGGCTGATACCGCACTCGTAGCCGGCAGCGACTTCCTTGACGGAATCCTTGAAGCGCTGGAGGCCTGCGATCTTGTCGTCGCCGACGATTATACCATCGCGGACGATTCTTACCTGACCGTTTCTTGCTACCTTACCGTCAAGCACATAGGAACCGGCAACAATGCCGACATTTGTTATCTTGTAAACCTGGCGTACCTCAACTCTGCCGAGGTCAACCTCTCTGAACTTCGGAGCAAGCATGCCCTTCATTGCAGCAGTGATATCCTCGATAGCGTCGTAGATTACGCGGTACAGACGGATCTCGATACCGTCGCGCTTTGCGTTGTCCTGTGCGGACGGGTGCGGTCTTACGTTGAAGCCGACGATGATTGCGCCGGAAGCCGCAGCGAGCATTACGTCGCTCTCGCTTACCGCGCCAACTGCGCCGTGGATAACACGAACGCGTACTTCCTCATTGGAGAGCTTCTCGAGGGACTGCTTGACAGCCTCGACGGAACCCTGTACGTCCGCCTTGACGATGATGGGGAGTTCCTTTACGGTGCCCTCCTCAATGGAAGAGAACAGATTGTCGAGAGTTACCTGGTGGTAAGCCTTGAACTGCTCCTCCTTAGCCTCCTGGCGGCGCTTCTCAACGAGCTCACGGGCGAGCTTCTCGTCCTCTACCGCTGCGAAGGTATCGCCAGCGGACGGAACATCAGCCAGACCCATGATCTCAACAGGAACAGACGGGCCTGCTTCCTTTACAGTCCTGCCCTTGTCGTCGCGCATTACGCGGACTCTGCCAACGGACATGCCTGCAATAAGAACATCGCCGGAGTGCAGCGTACCATTCTGTACCAGCACGGTAGCGACAGGACCTCTGCCCTTATCCAGCTTTGCCTCGATAACAGCACCGGTAGCCAGCCTGTTCGGATTAGCCTTGAGTTCGAGTACGTCTGCGGTCAGGCAAACCATCTCGAGCAGCGTGTCTATATTCTCACCGGTCTTAGCGGAAACAGGAACGCAGATAACGTCGCCGCCCCACTCCTCGCATACGAGGTCGTACTTGGTGAGCTCTTCCTTGATCTTGTCAGGATTTGCGCCTTCCTTATCCATCTTGTTGATGGCAACGATGATGGAAACGCCGGCTGCCTTTGCGTGGTTGATCGCCTCAACGGTCTGCGGCATGATACCATCGTCTGCTGCAACTACCAGGATAGCGATATCCGTGATGCTTGCGCCGCGCGCTCTCATGGAGGTGAACGCTTCATGTCCCGGGGTATCCAGGAATGTGATGTCGCGGTCGTTGATGTGTACTCTGTACGCACCGATGTGCTGGGTGATTCCGCCTGCCTCGGTGGAGGTTACGCTGGCATGTCTGATGTAGTCCAGCAGGGAGGTCTTACCATGGTCAACGTGACCCATTACAACTACGACCGGATCACGCGGCTGAAGGCTCTCGGGATCATCGGGAGTATCCTCGAACAGACGTTCCTCGATGGTCACAACGACTTCCTTCTCGACCTTTGCGCCGAGTTCCTCTGCAACCAGGGAAGCGGTGTCGAAGTCGATGGTTTCGTTGAGGTTAGCCATTACGCCCAGGTTGAACAGCTTCTTGATTACCTCGGTAGCTGTTACCTTCAGTCTGGAAGCCAGCTCGGACACAACGATCTCGTCCGGGATCTGTACCTTGAGCTGCTGCTTTCTTGCGCGCTCAAGTTCCAGGCGCTTGAGCTTCTGAGCCTCGGTTTCGCGCTTGCTGTTGAACGGCTTGCCCTTGTTCTGGGACTTCTGCTGAATCTTCTGCTTGCGCTGGAAGCTGTCGTTGGACATTCTTCCTGCCGGAGCGATGGTTTCGTAACGCTCGTTGTACTTATCCAGTTCAACGTAGCTGCCACGTGTGTCTACCATCTTTGTTACCTGCTCGCCGCGCTGAACTGCCTCGCCCTTCTGCTTCTGGGTAGGAGGAGTATTGACCTTGATCTTGGAGGAGTCGATAGCGGGCTTCTTGATGCTCTGCTTGGAGCTGTCAGCCAGCGGATTTACCTGCTCCCTGCGTACATCGCGGTTATCGCGGTTGAACGGGCGGTCGCCGTTCCTGTTGTTATTGAACTGGGGACGGTCGCCGGGTCTGCCGTTGTTGAACTGCGGTCTGTCGCCATTCCTGTTATTGTTGAACTGCGGACGGTCGCCGTTAGCGCCGGGACGTGTATTATTGTCGCGGTTGAACGGACGGTCGCCGTTTCTGTTATTATTGAACTGCGGTCTGTCGCCGTTCGCGCCGGGTCTTACATTATTGTCGCGATTGAACGGACGGTCGCCGTTTCTGTTGTTATTGAACTGCGGACGCTCACCGGGTCTGCCGTTGTTGTCGCGGCTCTGCGGTCTGTCGTTCTGTCTGGGAGCCGCAGGTCTTACCTCCTGCTTCGGCTCTGTCTTGGCCTCGGGCTTGGGCTCTGCCTTTACTTCAGGCTTGGACTCTGCCTTTACTTCAGGCTTAGGATCTGCCTTAACCTCGGACTTAGATTCTGCCTTCACCTCAGGCTTAGCTTCTGCCTTCACCTCGGGCTTCGGCTCTGCCTTTACCTCGGGCTTGGGTTCTGCCTTTACCTCCGGCTTAGTTTCTGCCTTTACTTCAGCCTTAGGCTCTGCGGCAGCTTCTTCCTTCTTTGCGGCAGGCTTCTTCTTGGCTGCCGGCTTCTTTTCCTCTGCCTTGGGCTTCTCGGTCTTCTGACCTGCGGTAGTCTTGAAATAGTCGTCGAAGCTCTTTACTTCATTCTTCTTGGAGTAATTCTCCAGAACATAGCTTATCTCCTGGTCGGTAAGGGATGTCTGCGCTTTCTTGGACCCCTCGAACGCACCGTCCAGCAGCTGAATTATTTCACTGCGGTCAACACCCATGTCAGCCGCAATATCCTGTACACGATACTTTTTGTTTGGCAATGTAACTTTCCTCCATACTACTTGTGTCACCCGGTAAGCACGCTCCTGTGCGAGCTGACGTTACCCCCGGGATTCTGATATATGTTTTGTGATAGAGCCGTATAATCCTGCGTCGAGCACCAAGAAGATGCCCGTACGCTTTCCGACAGCGTCCTTCGCGTCATCCATGGTGAAATCACCGTGGACGACCGGCGTGCCGCACTTCTCTGCGTGGAAGCAGATCTCCTTTTCTGTCTTGGGCGACACGTCCGCCGCCAGAATGATACCTGCCGCCTTTGACTTGGGCGCAGTCATCTCCTGCACTGCCGCGTCAAAGCCCATTACAAGCTTCCCGGCACGGCGGCAAAGGCAGATCGTCGAAAGTTCCTTATTTATCCGAACTCAGCTCCTTTTCAAGAATTTCATATATTTCATCGGGTATGGCGCATTTCAGTCCGCGTTCCAGCTTCCTGCCCTTTTTCGCAAGCTCCAGGCAGTCCCTGTTACGGCAGAGATACGCGCCACGTCCGGGCTTTTTACCCGTGAGGTCAACGGAAAGTTCGCCTTCCTTGCTGCGGACTATCCTCACGGACCCTTTCTTGCCTATCATTTCGCCGCAGCCGATGCACTTGCGCAGCGGAATGTGCTTTTCCTGCATATGACGCTCCTTATTCCTCTGCGCCTGCTGTTTCCTCAGCAGCTGCGGAAGCCTCGGTCTGCTCTGCCGCGGTGTTCTCGGCGGATTCAGCCTGCTCCTCTTCCTCGGGGTACTCGATCACTTCGAGGTCCTCGGGAGTTACCTTGCTCTCAGCCTTGATGTCGATCTTGAATCCGGTGAGCTTTGCAGCGAGCAGCGCATTCTGACCCTTGTTGCCGATGGCGAGGGAAAGCTGGTTGTCCGGAACGATCGCCTTGCACGCTCTAACATGCGGATCGTTGATTACCACGCGGAGGACCTCAGCCGGCTTGAGCGCCTGCTTGATGAATTCCTCGGGATCGTCGCTGTAAAGCACAACGTCCACTTTCTCGCCCTTGAGCTCCTTGGTCACGGCGTTGATACGGGACTTCTGGGTACCGATGCACGCGCCGACTGCGTCAACATTGGGATCGTTGCTGATAACCGCGATCTTGGAACGGGATCCGGGAGCGCGGCTGGTGGACTTGATCTCCACGGTGCCATCGTAAATTTCGGGGCACTCCAGCTCGAACAGGCGCTTGATGAGCCCCTTGTCAGTACGGGTGATACGCAGTGACTGACGCTTCGCACCTTCCTTATATTCTTTGGAAACGCCGGTGATATATACCTTGATAACGTCGCCGACATGAAGCACCTCGCCCGGGATCTGATCCTGGCGCATGAGAAGTACTTCGTTGTGATTTACCTCGATGGTAGCGTGACCGGTCTTGGGCTCGATCTTGGTGACGATAGCGGAAACCGCCTCGTTCTCGTATTCGCCCCACATCTCGCTGAGCTGCTGGCGCTCAACATCGCGGAATCCCTGCTTGATGAGGTCCTTGGCGTTCTTTGCGGCGATACGCTTAAACTCGTGAGTATCCACGGGAACTCTGATGTGGTCGCCGACCTGCGCGTTGGGGTCGATCTTACGCGCGTCCTCGAGGACGATCTCGATTTCCGGCTCGTACAGGGTGTCAACCACCTCGATGACTTCCTTAAGTACGCTTACATTAAATATATGCCTGTCGAAGTCTATGTTTACGAATACGACTTCGCTGTCCTTATCCTCGAGGTGCATGTTCGTCTTGAGGCTCTTCTCGATAGCGCTCTTGATCTTTGACACGAACACATCTCTGTCAATGCCCTTTTCCTGCGCGTATTCAGTCAGCGCGGTGAAGAAGTCCATCATATCGTCCTTGGGCTGTACCTTTTTCTTAGCCATTTTCCATTATTCCTCCGTTAAAGTATTGTGACGCCGGTCATTCTCCGTCATGGAGAAAATCAGTGTCGTCAAAGTCGTCGTAATTTATCGCGGAAACATCAGCGACCGGAAGCGCCAGCTCGCCGAAATCCCCGGTAAGGGTCAGAACTTCGCCGTCAAAGCCGCGCAGCACGCAGCTGAAAGCCTTGGAGGGAGCGCCCTCGCACAGCTTGTAGGTCTTGACGATGATCTTTTTGCCGATGGACGGCTCGAGCTGGGCAATACGGCGCACGGGGCGCTCCAGCCCTGCGGAACCTATCTCCAGGTAGTCGATCTTGTCAATAAAATCCTGCTTGTCGATCTCGGCGTTTATCAGCCCGTCAATCGACTCGCAGTCGTCGATGGAAACTCCGCCGGGACGGTCGATGAATATCCGCAGATACCACTTCGCGCCCTCCTTGGCGAACCATACGTCCCACAGCGTGTAGCCGTGGCTCTCTACTATCGGTCTTACGGCAGCGTCCGCCGCCGCCTCGATTGAGCTAAGACCCTTTGCCAGTGCCATTCAGACAGCTCCTTTCAGAATATGCAGCCGGGCACGCGAATACACCGTACCCCCGATTAAAACTTAAAGACTGGAGCGAAACCCCAGTCTTCAGTCTAATCTATCTTATTGTATTATACCACGTTCTTTTCGGAAAATCAATAGGTTTTTTGAAAATTCTTTGTAAATACGCGAACGCACATTTACATAATATGTAATTTAATCAGTCACATAGTAATTTTTTTTGAAAATCCCCCCTGTGTAAAATAAAATTATATGATATACTTACATTCAGAGGAGGAAAAATGCATAGAAATCCTAAAATTATCCAGTATTTTAAGGCTTCTCTATAGCAATAATTTCTGGCATTCATTACACAAGACAATTATAATTACTGAAAGGAAAAGAATTATGTACGAATCATTTTACAACTATCTTGTTTCCGCTGGGTACAAGGAATACACTCCTTCCGGAAGAAAAGGAACTGTATACAGCTATTGCTATGCAATAGAAAAAGTGCTTGAAAACGAGGGTATCTCCTGGGAAGAACTCAGAAAAAACATCAAGCAGATTATTGTCAAGTATGATCAGGGTGGAATTTATGAGGATTTCGGCAACAGATCAAACAGAACCGTAATAAATGCACTGCGCTCATTTGAAAAATTCAGCGAAATATAAACGCAGAATTTATCATTCACGTCTTGACAACCCGTCAAAATCGTGCTATAATCAATCCATATGAATACGAAAAGCTGTGACAAGAAGCAGTAGGCACTTCTGATTTTCCAGAGAAGCGGCGGTCGGTGCGAGCCGTTATTGAGGATTTGCCGAACCCGTCTTTGAGCTGCGCCCGGAACCCGGAATCCCCGGCAGTAAGCGGCGCCGGAACTCACCGTTAAACGAGGAGCGTTGTATGACGTGAAGCGCGGGTAACACCCGAATTCAGGTGGTAACACGGACTCTGTACAGTTCGCCCTGAGCAGAAATGCTCGGGGCTTTTTGTATTCTGAAAAAATTCAACATTCAACATCTGAAAGGAAGTAAATCATGAAACTTGAAAAGTTAGTCGGCGACCGTTTCAAGCAGCGCCCCTCCGACTGCAACATCGACAGCCATGCCCTGATGATCCGCGGCGGCTACATGAAGTACGTTGCGAACGGAATTTTCTCCAGCTACATGCCCTTAAAGCGCATTACACGCAAGATCGAGCAGATAATCCGCGAGGAGATGGACGCCATCGACGGTCAGGAAGTATCCTTCCCGGTTGTTATGCCTGCGACACTCTGGCAGGAATCCGGCAGATATGAGAGCATCGGCAGCGAGCTCCTCAGATTCACCGACCGCAACAAGGCGCAGATGGTACTCGGTATGACCCATGAGGAAGCAGCCGTTCAGCTCGTCCGCGAATACGCGAACAGTTATACCAAGTATCCGTTCATGATCTACCAGATCCAGACCAAGTTCCGCGACGAGGCGCGTCCCCGCGGCGGTCTGATCAGAGTGCGCGAGTTCACCATGAAGGACGCGTATTCCTTCCACACCTCCCAGGAGGATCTTGAGGAATACTACATGCGCTGCCACAAGGCTTACGAGCGTATTTATGCGCGCGCAGGCATTCCCGAGGTGATTTCAGTCAAGTCCGACTCCGGTATGATGGGCGGAAGCATTTCCCACGAGTTCATGCTCCTCACCCCCATCGGCGAGGACTCCATCGC
>UMGO01010420.1_pt1 | contig 9791 bp, 9 predicted proteins | sample 1965301 | NCBI WGS metagenome assembly UMGO01 (sample SAMEA4836074, study PRJEB28245) | human gut metagenome | biome: gut microbiome; material: fecal sample | place: Denmark | collected 2008 | reverse complement strand
TCCTATTATACCACTTTTTTGCTATGAACACAAGCTCTTACAATCGGAACAGTACCATTTAATTGATAGATGTTTTCTACTGTTCCCTTTTGATGTTCTGTTTTCTGTTTCATTCTACGGTCGCTGCCTCCCCTGTTTCCTGCGAACGGAACTGAATTTTTCCGGTTGCAGCATCCATTGCATCCACAATGGCAAGCGATTCCAGCTGATAGCCCAGATTCCGGATGATTTTTCCGCCCTGCTGGAAGCCCTTTTCAATCGCAATGCCAATGCCCTCTACGGTTGCTCCTGCCTGCTGTACAATGGAAATCAAACCCTGCAAGGCACAACCATTTGCAAGGAAGTCGTCAATAATCAAAACTCGGTCTTCCGGATGCAGGAACTTCTTGGACACAATGACCTGATTCTTGCACTTGTGTGTAAACGATTCCACCTCTGCCACATAAACAGCACCGTCAATGTTGACACTCTTGGACTTCTTCGCAAATACCACTGGCACGCCGAAACATCCTGCAACAATGCAGGCAATGCCGATGCCGGATGCTTCAATGGTCAGAATCTTGTTGATTTGCTTTCCAGCAAACCGTTTCTGGAACTCCTCACCCATCTGCCGAAACAACTGTACATCCATCTGGTGATTCAAGAAGCTGTCTACTTTTAAGATGTTTCCCTCTTTGACAATGCCGTCTTTCTGAATGCGTTCCTCTAAAAAATTCATGTTTTTCTGTCCTTCCCAACATACAAATTTTGTCCAAAACTGGTAGTCGCTTGTACGTTTTTGATTTTTTTCGTATTATACCATATTTTTATGGTTCATACAAGTTCTTTTTGTAAAATGGGACGAAACAGTCTACAATCTCCAGAAAGAACAGAAAAAAGATCCGATTTTTGTAAATTTTATTTGAACGGACAGCCGTCTGTCTGGCTTGATTGTTATAATGGGGATAGAAATTGCAAATGACGCAGAATTTCAATGGAAAAACAGAAAAAATATGACTTTCAGTAAGAAAGGAGGAGTCGTTATGGCAAAGGGACGATTGCGGAAAACAGATCGAGTCTGTGCATTGTGCCGGAACTGGAACGGAACGGTCGGGAGTACGACCATCCAGCCAGTGCTGGGCGGTGGGTTTCAGGTGGAAATGAAAGAAAAAGAAACCTGCTACCAGAGAACCGGACAGACGCAGGCAATGTTTGCGTGTAGCAAGTTCGAGCCGAGATATTAAGAAATGGCTGGGGAATTGGGAAAATGATTTTTTATAAAAATGAAAAAGGAGTGCTATTTAATGCCAATATTTGATGTTTTGCTTGATGTTTTGGGGGCTGTTGGTGATATTGTTGCAGCCGGCGGAAAATGTACAAAGGAAGATTCAAAGCTTCAGGGTACAGAATATGAACAGTTAGGCTCAGACTTGGAACGGTCTGGAAACGATTTCGCTAACAACATGAGAAAGTTAAAGCGTACGTTCGGCGATGATGATGATGAATATGACGATTGAGTTTTCGGAAAAGTATTTTTTTACAGAAAGGGTTTTATCAAATGGAACAGACAAATAGCAAAGCAGAAGCATTATTGGAACAGGGAATGGATTACATCGAAAATGATGCTGTTGACCGGGGACTTCCCTATTTGAAGCAGGCGGCAGAGTTGGGACTTTTAGAAGCACAAGCAATGTATCTGGGAACGCTTTTACTTTCAGAGGACAGCGACAAAGATTATACAAAAGAAATCAAGAAGTGTGTAGAATGGATTCGAGCCGCTGCAATAAACGGAAATCCAGAAGGACAGGAAATGCTTGGCGAGATCTATTCAGGAGGTTTAGGCGTTCCAGAAAATCAGGAAACTGCTGTGAAGTGGTATCGAAAAGCAGCTATGCAAGGAAATGATGGAGCACAATACTATCTTGGGGAATGCTACTATTGGGGAAAAGGTGTAGCACAAAATGATGCCGAAGCAGTAAAATGGTTTCAAAAGGCAGCGAATCAGGAACATGCAGGTGCACAATATTATCTTGGAGAATGTTACTATCTGGGAAGAGGCGTAGCAGAAAATGATGCCAAAGCAGTAAAATGGTTTCAAAAAGCAGCTGAGCAAGGAAACGCAGATGCACAATTCCAACTTGGACACTGCTATTTGAATGGCAACGGTGTATTGAAAGATGAGCGAAAAGCAGCTGCTCTCTATCAAGAGGCTGCCAATCAAGGACATGCAAAAGCACAGTATTGGTTAGGAGACTGTTATCAATTGGGACAGGGCATAGAAAAAGACTTCCGAAAATCCATAGAATGGTATAAAAAATCAATGGATAATGGTTACTGCGAGTTGGATATTTATGATAGCATTTCTTCCGTACTGCTCTTTATTATATGGGGAATGGAAAAAAATGGAGCAAGTTTTCAGAAAATTGCACGTTCCAAAGAATTAGCAGAAGGCATTCAATATGCAGAATACGCCATCAACCATTTTGACTGTGAAAATGCGGAAGATGGGAATATATACGATACACTTGCAGAGCTGTACCGATATAAAAACCTCGATAGAGCACTGGATTATGCAGAGCATGCCGTTGCACTTGGCGTAGAAGGTGCGGACAAAACGTTACAGGATCTTCGCTCTATTAACGGAACATTTGGCAATATTGGTCGATTCCTTTCAGGGCTTTTCGATTAAAATCAGTCACAAACAGGAAACAGCTGCTTACAAATAGAAACGCAGCTGTGCCCTGTTTCTATTCTATCAAATCAAACAATGATGATGGAGGAATGTTAAAATGTTTGGATTTGCAAATTATGTGAGAACACCAAAGCCCGGGGTAACGCCGTTTTCTCTGCCGGTCGCAATTGGAATTATCGTGGTTCTTTCGGCATTGGATACGGTCGGCTGTGTTGTTCTGATTATCGGCAGTTTCATCTTTGCAAAGATGGGACACAAGGGACTGGGAATTGCGTTGGCCTTGGCGAATTGTGTTGTTCCGGATATGCTGCCAGGAATTGATGAGGTTTTTGGAATTGTCGCAACAGGCGGTACGCTGCTGCATGATTACAAAAAAGGTGAAAGTTTGCCGAATAGCATTGTTCATGCCATTGATGCAAAAGATGTTTACCGCAACTGCAGCGAGGAGTATGAAGATATGGATGTTCTACAGATTGCTCAAAATGTTGCATCTGATTATGCAACGCAGCCAGCTTATTCCGACCCGATGCCCGTACAGCAGGGAGAAACGGAACTGGAACAGATTGAACACCTGCACCAGCTGAAAGAAAAAGGCATTCTCACAGAAAAAGAATTTCAGGAAAAGAAAAAACAACTGTTATCGCAGCTGTAATCTTTCAAAATCGTTGTTTTGTTCCCTGCCGGCTCATTGTGATTCCCATCCGGCAGGGATTTTTTAAAAAGTTTCAAAAATGACCAGAAATAACAGAAAACAAACCAGCACCGATTCTCAAAAATTCGATGCTGGTTTTTCTGTTCGCAGGTTTAATCTTCCCAAATTTGTGTATATTCTGGCTCGAGTTGGTCATAGTATGCAATCAAAGCATCTTCCTGTTTTTCCATGAAGAATGCCTGCTCTGCTAGGTTCAGAAACTTGTTATCAAGATTGAAATTATAAAAATAAAAATGTCCCTTTGCAGGATGAATCAAATTCAAACCATACAAAGGAACATCGTATTGCTTCTGTTATTCAGAAAGGTTTTCGGTGCAGAATAGGTTGATGCAGTTGTTGATATCGTCTTCAGAACAGTCCACAGAAATGCCCGATGCCAGCCAGTAAGCATATTCCCCAGCATCATACTGCTTCAATGCATCCAAATCACTGCCATAGCGGAATTCAATGTGCCATGTGGTCGCCATAGTATCCGGTGCCATGCAGAAATACGTGAACTCGCCAGAGTCTGCATCATCGCTTTCATAAATATACAGCCCTCTGATTTCTTCCATGCCGATATAGTGAAATGGTGTTTTTTTCTTCATCCTGAAAAATCTCCTGTTTCATATTGGCGTATATGTTGTGCTTTTATTAAATTTATTATACACATTTTTGCATACAACGTCAATGCTTTTCCTTAAAAATGAACAGTTGTCGCATTGCATTTATTTTATTTCCCTTTTAGGCGATAGAACCACCTAAAAAGCAACTTAGAACCATGTTTTTGTAATACTATACAAAAACGCATTGACAATTTCTGTTGAAAATTGTATAATAAGAACAATGAAAAAGGAGGATGATGAGCATGAAAAAATGGCATCAAAAGTCAATTGCAATTTTCACCGCAGCAACTTGTTTACTTGCCGGAGGGACGATTGGTCTTTCTCAGGAATCCCTGTCAAAATTACAACTGACAGCAGCAGCAGAAACAGAAAACACAAACTTGGTAGGGGCTTCCTTTGGGTTGGAATTGGAATATGACTATTTGGATGACGGAACTTTGGAGATTACAAAATTTGTAAGTTCCTATTCCACAGATGTCGAGCTGCCATCCACAATCGAGGGGAAACAAATTACCAGTATCGGACACAGTGCATTTAGTGGCTGTAGCGATATCACCAGTATCACCATTCCGAATGGTGTCACCAGTATTGGATATTGGGCATTTGAAAAGTGCAGCAATTTGACCAGCATCGTCATTCCAGACAGTGTTAAAACCATTGGCGGATATGCATTCTCCAATTGCAGCAGTTTAACCGACATCACGATTCCGGATGGTGTCACCACAATTGGATACTCTGCATTTGCAGATTGTCGCAAATTAACCAGCATCAACATTCCAGAAAGTGTAACTCGTATTGGAAATTCTGCATTCTCCAATTGCAACAGCTTAGAAACATTTATGGTTGACCCAGAGAACCCTTCTTATACATCTGAAGACGGCGTATTGTTCAATAAGGATCTGACAACGTTACTGTATTATCCAAAGGGAAAATCTGGAGCATACACCATTCCAGACGGTGCAATCAATATTGGAGAAAGTGCATTTCGGGGTTGTTCCAATCTAACAGATGTCATCATTCCGGACAGTGTTACAACAATTGGAGCAAGTGCGTTTTCCGACTGCATTAACTTAACAAGCATCTATCTTTCCAGTGGTGTATCCAATATTGCAAACACTTCATTCTCGAATTGCAGCGGCTTAGAAGCATTTATTGTTGACGCAGCGAACACTTCCTATACATCTCAAGATGGCGTGTTATTTGATGAAAGCATGGAAACCTTGCTGTGTTACCCGCAGGGAAAAACAGGTACTTATACCATTCCTACTTTTGTAACCAGTATCGGATATTCTGCATTCCGGAGTTGCGAAGGCTTAACCAGTGTTACCATTCCGGAAAGTGTCACTGCAATTGGAGATTGGGCATTTCGGCAGTGCAGCAATTTGACCAGCGTCACCCTTCCAAACAGTGTCGCCAGCATTGGAGAAAATGCGTTTGGATATTGCAGTCAACTGACCGATCTCTATTATAATGGTACAGAAGCAGAATGGAATGAAATTTCAGTTGGTTATGATGCAGTTGCTTCTAGTGTTTCTATTCACTATGAACCTGTTGTAACAACCACCACAACCACAACTACGACGACTACAACTACCACCACGACGACAACGACGATAACCACAGAACCAGAAACAACTACCGAATCAGAAACAACAACTGAATCAGAAACCACAACAACGACTACACAACCAACTACCACAACCACAGAACCATCCACAGCAACGACAATCACGACAACTACCACAACAAATGTGTATACATTCATTCCTGAAGCAGACAAATGGAACTTTTTGAATTCCGGTTACAGCTTTGGCGGATATGACAAAACATATCGTGATGGGATATCGGATTCTGATTATAGCAAATTGATGAGTGGATTGACCAACATAGAAAAAGCCCGTGTCAATGGCCTATTATATCAAAATTGGTCAGGTTCTTGTTACGGAATGGCTGTGACTTCTATTTTAGCGGCAAATGGCATTTTGAATCCGTCCGATTGGCAAGATGGTGCCACTTTCTTAAGTGATATCGATGCTCCACCAAGTGCAGAAGTAAAATCTTTAATCAACTATTATATGGCATTACAAAAAACAAATGTAGTTGAAAATAAGAGTAAGACATTTCTGTTTTTTACAGAAAAAGAAAAACTGCAAATTTTAGTGAATTGCTTAAAAGATGGATCGCCTACGCTCCTTACATTTTGGGGCACTGCATCGAATGGGAATGAGTGGGGGCACGCAGTTGTTGCCTACGACTTACAATATGGAACTTACAGTATTAATGGTAAAGCTTATAACGGAAAAGTGTTGATTTACGACAACAATGCGATTCAATTATCAGATGATAAGTACGATTTGTATTTCAATTCCTCTAAGGGTACTTGGACGATACCGCATTATAGCGATGCAAATCGATTAGGATTTATTTCGGATTATATCGGTTTCATCAATTATCATGGATATATTGATACACAAGATGACCCAATTACTGCTGACCCATTTATCGCTTCTCTGCAATCCAATTCACTGGAATCAAATTATGCTCTCACAAAAATTAATTTCAACCAAGACAAAAATTCCTATACATTCTGTACTACAGAGGCAGATGAAATTCGAACCTTCTCTGACTTTACAGACAATGTAAACGAAAACAATGGTGACTTGAATTTTGCAATGAGAGATGCAACCAAGGGCTATGAATTGAAGTTGGATGGAACAGAAGATGTTGACTTATCCATGTGGTATGAAAATAGTGCATTCTTCGTAACAGGTTCTAATAGCAATGTTGCCGTATTCGCCCCGTCTGGTTATGTATCTTTAAAGGGCAGCGATACCGATTATCATTTCAATATGCTCTATAATGATGGATATCATACAACAGATTGGTATTCTTTCCAGGTAGAAGGAAATCATGTCGATGCTGCCAATATGAAGCAGACCGAAGAGGGCTATGTCCTTCATGCAGATAACTTGAACAATGTTACTGCACAGGCATACAACGATGATGCAAACGCAGAAATCACTTTCTCAACCGATTACACCGATGTTTTACTCTATGAGATTGACGAAGAAACCATTGGTGTTGCAGTCGATGAAGATGGCGATGGTGTATATGAAACCACCATTGCACAGAGCGATGCAGATGATACTGCATATGGCGACTTGAATACCGATAATAAGGTCGATTTGAGAGATATCATCGTTCTGAACAAATATCTCGCAAATATGATACAGCTTTCTGATACGCAAATAGAAAATGCCGATTGTTACAAAGATGGCAGCGTGGATGAACAAGATGCGACCTCTTTGATGAAGTTCGTACTCTTCTTGACAAACAAACTTCCGGAATATCCGGCTAGAACTTAATTTGCAATTCCTTGTAAAAACAAATCGAAATCCGCCTCCCTGTGTTTATGAATCCGCACAGAGAGGCGGATTTTCTTTTTATATTTCTCCGATTTGGCTCTTTGTAGTAGAAAATTAGATGAAAATTTATTTTTTTGTGTAAAATACAGAGATTTCCGCTATTCTTTTGTAATAGCTTGACAGAAATGCTATAATATTGTAAAAGGATTTTGCGGGATTCTAAATTCTTTATTTTTTAGTTGGAGGAACAGTTATGAAGATAACATCAAGAAAAACGATTGCAATGCTCTCTGCGGGGATCCTTACACTGTCATGCATTCCGGCGGAAATGTTCCCTGTTTCGGCAACGTCTGCCGTTACAGAAAACACACTGCAATTGGGTGCTCCGGTCACCATTGACAACAATCTGGTGTGCGAAGTGCTGGAACAGAAAGAAGATGAAACATTTCTTCTGAAAATAACGGATGTGAAAGATACAACCATCACTTCTTTGACATTCCCAGAAGAATATGACGGCTATCCGATTCAGTTCGTGGAACTGGGCGATTCTGTATTTAAGAATTGCACAAATCTGACAGAAATCACACTGCCGGATGAAATCAGTGCCATTCCAAAACAGGCTTTTTATGACTGTGCCTCGCTGACAACGGTCAATGCTTCCAATGTAACGGAAATTGAATCAGACGCTTTTTGTAATTGCACATCGTTGACAACGCTGAATGTTTCTGAAAATGTTGTTAAAATGGGTGCAGATGCACTCTATAATACTGCTATTTTTAATGAGCAATATGATGAAGACGGCAATGAAGCTGTTATCAAATATTTTAACAACTGGGTAATCGGATTGAAAATCAATCTCAGCGAAAATGAAAAAGACATTGTTATTCAAGAAGGAACAGTCGGAATTGCAGATAGCAGCATTCGTCGCATTAATTCTGTTCAACTTCCAAGCACTTTGAAGTATATTGGGGACAGAGCATTTCAGAATCAGTACCCTAATATCAATCTTTCAGAAATGAATCTTCCAGAAGGTTTGATTTCCATTGGAAGTTATGCATTTGAAAGCACAGACTTAAAAGAAATTACAATTCCAAGTACCATGGAATCTGTAGGAAGTTATGCATTTAGCAAAACAAAAATTGAAACGGTTGTGGTTGAATCTGGTGTAAAAGAAATCAATGATTATGCTTTTAATAACTGTTCCGACCTTAAAACCGTTACAATCGGCGACAATGTTCAAAAGATGGGGACTTATGTCTTTTCCAATGATACCGCCCTCACAGATGTCACAATTGGTGATGGAACAGAAGAAATTGGCGAACGTGCTTTTGAAGGAGATCGTGCTCTTTTAAATGTTACGATTGGCGAAGGACTGAAGGAGTTGCAATATCGTATATTCGCAAACTGTACATTTTTGAAAAAAATTGACCTTCCAGACAGTTTGACTTTCATTTCAAATGGTGCATTTTCTGATTCTGCATTGATGGAAAATGGTCTGTCGCCACTGAAATATGCGGATAACTGGCTGATTGACTATAATAGTAATAATACGGATGATTCAGAAGTGACCGTTAAAAAGGGCACTGTGGGAATCGCTTCCAATGCTTTATATAAACATCAGATGGAAACTTTGAATCTTCCAGATAGCCTAAAATATATTAATAGTGGAGCAATTTCTTACACAAGCAACCTGAAAACAGTAACACTTCCGCAGGGATTGGAAAGAATTGAAAGTGACGCTTTTAAATTAAGCGGCTTATCCGAAATTATAATTCCAGAGAGCGTGGAATATATTGGAGATGCTGCATTCTACCAAGAGCCTTGGAATAGCAATTTTGAAAAAATCACAATTCTGAATCCGAATTGTGAGATTTACGACAGTTACAACTCCTATACATTAAACGGAAAAATGAATGTTTTCACCATTTACGGTTTCAACGTATCCACTGCACATGATTATGCAGATGCACATAATCGGAAGTTTGTTGCTCTGGATGCTGTAGAAACGACTACGACCACAGAAGCAACCACGACGACGACTACCACTACTACTACAACCAAAGCTACTACAACGACTGCTCCTGTTACAACAACTGCAACGACTACCACAACAACTGAAGCAGAACTGATGCAAGGGGATGTGGATGGGGATGATGTCATTTCCGTATCCGATGCTGTCGATGTGCTCAAAATCTATGCGATGTCCGCAGCTGGAATGGATGTCAGCGATTTCACCGCTGCACAGTTCCAAGCAGCAGATGTTGACGGAGATGGCGTCGTAGCGGTTTCCGATGCAGTATATTTGCTGACCTATTACGCAAGAAAAGCAGCCGGTATTGATGTTACATGGGACGACATTGTGAACAAGTAAACCTTTAAGGCAGTATAAATGGAAAAAGCAGATAGGGGGCTTCCCTATCTGCTTTTTTCTTTTAAGT
>UMGO01029297.1_pt1 | contig 9881 bp, 9 predicted proteins | sample 1965301 | NCBI WGS metagenome assembly UMGO01 (sample SAMEA4836074, study PRJEB28245) | human gut metagenome | biome: gut microbiome; material: fecal sample | place: Denmark | collected 2008 | reverse complement strand
AAGGTTCTTTCTTCTCCCGGCTGAAGTTCTTCCCAGGCTCCGATGGATCCGATCTTTTCTCTTCTTTTCAGGAAACTGAAATTATGAAATTGTGCAAATTCACATCCCACACTGTCAGATACGGTCTCTTTTTCCAAAAGTCCATCACTGGTAAAGTCATCCCAGAAATCCTGTATTCCATCCACCCATTCGCCGTCAAACCACTGTGTTTTATAGGTTACATTGGATCCACTGGTCAGAATCGCCATATTTCCATACCGTAAATGATCCTCTTTCAAATGTTCGGGTGAATAATACAAGCCCTTCACATCATCAAATTCCCGATATTCATTTTTCACGCTGTCAGCCAGCTTCAGGTTTTCAATAACATCATATCCCTCAAACCCGGATGCATTGGGAAGCGTACCTACCAGGCTTACTTTGGTCGGACAGTCTGCAATATTTTTCACCGTGTATCGGATAATTGCGCAGGGAATACTGGAATCATCTGTATTTAAAGGAATAAACGGTGTATATGCTTCCATTGACACTTTTACGGGCAATTCGGAATCTTTGAAATTCACCCTTGCAAAAGGATATTCACAAATCAGTTCCGAATCTTCCATTCTTGGCAGATTTACTAATTCAGCCTGAAGATATCCGTGTGAGCTGGTATATGGCGGAACCATTCTCGATTCCAGAATTTTCGATATAGGTTTTTCCAGTTCTTTGTTCTCCGTACGAATTGCAAAAAAGGAAAGCGGAAATTTCGTATTCTTGGAAGGCCAGTTAAAAATTTCCCAGTCCAGGAACTTTCCTCTTGAATTTACAGAAAAATTACCTGTTCCGATTCCGCCCAACAGAAAACGAACTTCCGTTGCATCCCGCTTAAAGACCCGCGGTGTTCTGTCAAATAATTTCTCTTTTGAAAATGTCTTTTTCATCTTCTCCTCCTTTTAGTTGTTCGGTTGTTCGAATAACTTGTTTTATTTTTTAACTCTCCGCTTTTGCAGAGAGTTTTTTTATTTAATCTTGTTTGTTCGAATAACTTATGCTATGATATTAGCATAACAAAAATATATTGTCAATCACTTTTCAAAATGTGGGGGATTTTATGAACACCAGAACACCAAAATACATGCTTATAAAAAATGAATTTGTCCAGAAAATCGAAAGCGGATATTATCGTCCCGGCGATCTCATCCCTTCCGATAATGAATTAATGCGTACTTTAAATGTAAGTAAAAGCACTATTACACAAGCCCTGAAATGTCTGGAAGCTGAAGGATATATTATACGGCAGCAAGGAAAAGGTACTTTTGTAGCAGACCGCTCCAAAGATAAAATAAACCTATCTATTTATTTATGTCCTATGGAAGATAATGAGAAACATTTTTGGATCTCTCTGATCGAACAGTTTAATCTGACATCTTCCGGTTTTTTTGTAACACCGACTTTTCTCACCAACGATAAGGCTCCTCTGCGTGACTCGCTGTTGCAAAGCTTTACCAGTGGAAATGCACCGGATATTCTGTCCCTGGACGGTCCTGATGTCCCCTATTGGGCATATATGAATTCTCTGCTGCCGTTTGATGGATATATGGATTCGTCTTTCCTATCCTCTTTTCTGTCTCCCATTGTGACACAGGGAACCTATCAGGGAAAACTATATCATCTGGGTTATACGGAATCCACTTTATGTATTCTGTATAACAAGGAGTTGTTCCATTCCCTTGGTATCCGCATTCCGACTTCTGCGGAAGATGCCTGGAGCTGGGATGAGTTTCTGAATGTCTGCCATACAATACAGACCAAAACTTCTTTTCCCTATCCTTTGCTTATGGACTCCGGACGCGGTCTTTCTCCAAAATCCGGAGAATGGAACAGCTACGCCGGATTGCCATTTATCGTGCAGAACAACGGCAGCTTTTTTAACGATACGCTGACGGCAACCTCTGGATATATTAACTCTCCGGCTTCCGTCGCTGCTATGAATTGGCTGGGCGAATTATTTCATAAATATCATTATACCCACGTAGAGGATCTCAGTGCCGATTTTCCTGAAAACTTTGCCATGAGTCTTTCACTGCCCAGTGCCTATTTTCAATCGCAAAAAAGGAACAGTAATATCGGCATAATCCCTCTTCCCCATGGTATAAAAGCAGCTTCTCCCCATGGAAGCTGGGGATTATGCATGTCCAGACAGACACAATATCCCAGGGAATGTTGTGAATTTATCCGTTATGTTTTCAGTCTGCAGAACCAGTTGAAGATCAGTCAGTTAACGGGTATTCCTGTTTTAAAAGAGATTTATGACGTAATGGACAGCTTTCAGGCTGGTTCCGGCAACAGCAATATTTTATTTTCACAATTACGGAATACCTCTTTTACCAGACCGCAGACCCCCGCATATCCTTTCTTCAGTAAGCAGTTTTCCTATGCGTTTTATAATATTGCCATGGGTGCTGATGCACAAGAAGAAATGAATCACCTGGCGCAGCAGGTAGACGATCATCTTTACCGGCATAATTACTATCAACAAAGCTAATAATTTAGGCTAAGGATAAATAAAATCATTTACCCTTAGCCTATTTCCTTAAATATGCAATTTTGACATTTCCTCTTCCAGTCCCCACCGTTTACAGTTCTCTGCCAACTGCGCCAGTGAATATCTGAGGTAATCCATGGGCTGTTCCTTCGTGATCTCTACTGCAAAACGAAGATTTTTATAAGTGTTCTTCATTCCCCAGATCACATCCTCCCAAGGAGTTCCCTCCGGGATTCCTTTCACACTTTCATCCGCATAGACCACATTTTTGGCTCCCGCCTGATACAGGAGATCAAAATAGGCTTTCATTTCCACTTCGTTCAGCTTCTCGTGAACAAAAATAAGCCCCTCTCCGTATCCCGCAAAAACAGGCTTGCCCAGATACCGACACAGCATCTGCTTTAGCATCTTTTCCGCACAGGTATAGTCGCTGACTCTTCCCAACACGATCGGAGAAAAGCCAATAGAATCAGCCGGAAGAGTGTAAAGCATGCCCTCACACTCTTTTCCGGCTGTTATCATTTTCCCTGTTTTCTCAAAAATCACCAGGGATTTCTCATCATATTTTACTTTTTTCTTATAATCATAGATCTTAATGTCTGCACAAAGCTCTGAAGGGGTAAACTTTTCCATCCCGGTACCTCCGTTCGTTTCCGGAAATAAGTATACCTCTTCTGCCCTGCCAGTTCAATCCGATTCTTTTACCGGGATATCCTAATCTCTTCTACAAAGAAATTAGTGCGATAGAGATAGCACAGTTCCTTCTCTGTGATGTAAAAGCCGTAATCGGCATTAAAATTTTCTTCGTTTTCTTCTTCAATAGAGCCTGCTGCCCGGATCTCGTCCCAGGTCTTCCCCAAAACTTCTTCCGGGGTGACTTCTTCGCCGGTGGCAACGGAGATCGTCACGGGTATGTAATAGGATAATGGATGCGCTGCTCCTGCATAATAAACCGTGTCATTAAAATGCAGGCTGACATACTCGTCATCCGCTAAAGTAATGCCATTGAATACTAGATAATTATCATCGTATCGCTGTCCCTCGGAAAGAGTTTCATCCACTAACTCATACGCTCCGGTGTGATTCTCCCCTTCCTCCTCATACTGGGTTCTGTAATTCTCATACATCTGCTGCAGATAATCATTCACTTTGGCATACTTCTCATCGGAAAAAAAGAACTCATCCATTTCGTAGTAATAGGTCTTTTTCTCATCGTCATTGTAGAAGTCTTTCACAGTGTTGGAACATTCCCCGTAGTCTTCCCAGGGAAGCCATGCGTCCTCATCTTCGTAAGAAGGACCTGTCGTGGATGCCGTAGTGTCGGAAACAGTCTCCGTGGATACTGTCGCTTCCATGGATTCACCAGTCTCTGAAGTGCTCTCTTCCGTTACCGCAGCCTCTGCGGATCCGATAACCTCTGAACTACTACTCCCTCCCACTGGATCACTCCCCTGTGCTCCGCAGGCAGACAACCCCAGTGCCATAACTCCTGTGATAACTATTAATTTGCCCCTCATTTTGTATCTCTCCTTATGTATTTATTGTAACCGAACGCTTCCCCCGTCCATTACAAGCATAAGCTTAACATATTATAATATCATAGTTGCATCACGTGCAACTCTTCCGATTTATTATTCAATTATCATTTCATAAAAAACGCAGAAATGTATAAACATGAATTACACATCCACGCGTTTTTTCCGGTAATAATTCTCAGGCCTCTTGGGATTTTTCTTTTCCCTCAATAATCGCCCTTACCTCTTCTACTGTTTTATCTGTAGCAGATGCAATCTGTTCTATTGAAAGACCATTTTTATACATTTTTGTAATAAGTTCTGCATGGCCCTCTCTACGTCCCTCTTCCAACCCTTCTCTGCGTCCAATTGCAATACCTTCTTCCTTAACTCCCTGGCTCAAATTACACATAGTGCTCATATCCTTTCTGAAATTCTCTTCTAATGGGATATCATATTCATTTCCAATAATGTCCAGCTTCTCATCTATAGTAAGCTCTCTGGACAATAATGCTCCCAACAGACGATGTAACTCGTAGGTCTCATCATGTTCCGGCAGTTCCTTTGCAAGACCTATCATAATGATATTCATACAAATCCAAATAGAATAGACACTTTTAATGTCATCGTAACTCGAATTCTCGAAATCTCGTTCCTTCTGGGAAGAAACCAGTCTGCTTACATAGAATACTGCCCGGTTCAGGATCTCATAGTCGCTAGGTTCGTCCTTTTGCGCTTCCACATTGATGATGATCTGCGAAAGGCCATCCTTCATCCGCACATAAAATACAATGTCAAAACGCACCAGGCCTTCGTTCAGTTCCTGATTCTCTGTATTAAAACCAACAAGGCGTTGACCATTCTGAAAATGCACCGCATTCGTCAGTCCCGGCTCCACCGGCACGGCGCTGATATAAGGAAGTCCCTCTATCAGTGCTGCTACCTCGAGCGGATCCATCCCCTTAAATTCCTCCACGGTCTTCACCAGGATCCGCGCCAGGATGAACTTATGTGCTATCAGGCGTTTTGCGCTGTTATCGTATTGGGCGTCTCTGTCTGTTGCCATTACTGCACTCTTTAATTCCGTATTCAATGGTTTCCTCCTTTTGTGTCAGGTAATCATAGATACCGCCGAAAATAAAAGGATTTCGCCATATCTACATTATAACTTACCTGTTTTTCTGATACAACTGATTTTCTTTCTGTGTGGGTTTTCCTCTTCCCTTCTTCCTGGTTCTATGATTTAGGGAATCGGATGGGACATCAGCTTTCGCTGACATAGAAATTTTCATAAGTGAAATGTACTTATACGCGAAGCATAACTTATAATTCCTAATTAGGCAATAAATATATTTTAATATCTAAATAAAATTGTCTTTTAAGTGTAATAGTATAATTACCCCTTAAAAGACAATCCTATAAATCGGAATTTGTAAGGCTAACTATCCAGAATGTCAAAATAACATTCTGGTGCATCATCGTGAGACAGATAATAAAGTGTTCCATCAACAGTGAATGTAGACAAGCCGTTCTTCACTGTAGTTCCATCAGAATATACGATTTCCACCAAAACGCTATTGCTACCAGGGGGAAGTTGCTTATCCTTCACTTTCTCATCGAGTCTAAACGAAGAAAGCCATGTTTTGATTTCTTCGATATATTCATCAGGAACTTGAATTCCATCATTGTGATTCGGCATAGTATAAAAGGAAATGCTACTTATATTATCTGTTTCAAATACTGGTTTGGTTTTGTCAACTTTCATGGAAGAACAACCAGCCACACCAAGTAGACAGGTCAACACTAATACGACTGCTAACATTTTCCTCATATCAGTTACCTCCTTGTCAAATTCCGATTTAGTTCAATTCACTTTTATCATATAAAAAAGCCTCCCTTTCAAATATTATTATATCCCAAAGGGAGAGCTTTTTCCATTAATATTTTACTATTTTTCCACCTGCGCCGCCGTCTTCCCGGTATACTGCACAGCAATGCGGTTCTCGGGATGCGCGTCCGTCAGGTACAGCACACACAGGAAGATCCATTCTAAAGGTTTCATGATAAAATACACCAGATCCGCCGTGTATTTACTGTGGATCAGTCTCGCCACAGGGAACCCGTAATTGTCATAAAAATGACGCAGCGCCCGGTGGAAGCCGGGAGTCCGTTCTTCCAACACCTGTTCAAAAGCATTGGCGATGCACAACTGACGGTTCACAATGACTTCATGCCCATGCCGCCTCCCCAGGCGGATAGGCTTTACGACCTTTTCATGACCGCCGGCAGCTACCGTGCATAGATAATGTTCATCATACATGACATTCTGCGGTGCCTGCCTGAGAGACAGATTCCAGTCGCTGGTCTCCGTGAATGCTTTAATCACAGAATCCGGTGCCTGCCCAAACAGCATGAGGATTGCGATCAGGATTCCCAACAGTGGGAACATCAATACCAGTCCCAGCACCGGCCACCATGCAGCCTTCCGCAAAATGTTGTCACACCAACGCAGCATGGGATTCTGATAAATCTTCCCCGTCCCAAAGTGTTCCGCCTCCGCATTCTGCATCAGTGCATTCCACTCCCGTATTTTCTTCAGAAGCAATCGCACAACTAGCAGCACACAGCACAGTGGAAATAATAACAAATATCCATCAAGCAAAATCGTCGGCTTGAATATCTGTACTGTGAACAGAATCAGTTCTAACAATCCCAGGTACATTGCGGAAATCGACAGGACTGTCACAAGGGGCGGCAGCTTCCGAAGCGGAATACTCTGCAGAATCTCATACCCTATAAATGCCAGCAGCAGGAGTACTATAAAAGTAACCATGGAACCGCTGTAAATCGGTGTATGTTTATTGGAATTGCTTAACTGCGTCTGCCAGTCAGCGGATGTCACATCCATAATCAACCCCAAATAACAAAGTTCATAGAATCCGCCCAGCCAAAATACATGCTGGTCAAACAGCCAGGCTCCCTTCACCGGACGTTCCCATGCTTCACTGATCAGGCAGATTCCTTCGCTGATCGTCAGCACCACAGGAAATACCAGTACCGCTCCCATTAAAATTGCCCAAGTAAACATTTCTGTAAAAGCCTTAATGATCTCCCATACATAATCTCTTTGCTCATAATGAATAACAGAGGCTATGATCGTAAAAAGCGCATAGCCCAGTCCGATAAATATAGAAATCAGCCATGCAAGCAACACCGGATGCTTTTTATAAAACTTAATTTTTTCCGTATTCATTTCTTTATTTTCCATCGATTCTTGCCTCTATCTGTTTCCGTGCCATATATCTGGAAATATTAAATGTCCGCAGAGATGTCTGATCCAGACGCTTCTTATTATGGTTCAGGTAATAATATCCGAATCCCTTCGGTTGATAACTCCCCCACCACTGAGCCTGCGTATCTTCGCTCATAATATCTGTGGGTCTCTCCAGTTCATAGGCGCCAAAATCATACCCAAGACTCTCCATATAAGGAATAATGACCGGTGCCGCATCCGCACTGAGATCACTCAGATAAGAGAAGTCTGCGCCGGGTGCATTGGCAATATTCACTCTGGCTATAATATAGTCGGGATGGCTGAAGGACAATGCAAGATACAGCACGGTCACCATCACGACACCATAGCGGAACAGTGGGAAGCTTTCCCTGTAAATATTGATCAGCACTCCGATAAACATGACGAATAATACCGCCAGCATCCACAATACGAAGATCCGCAGGAAAGTCAGATAATAATACCGGATGTAAATGATCATACGCATTACACTGGACGCGATCATGATAAAAGTGCATAATGACATAATCGTCATAATCACTTTCAGTACCTTACTCTCCCTAAAAAAGCTGAGGCACACCAATACCAGGATCAGGTTCAGAATGCTGACAGCCAGCAGCTGGAAAAAGCCCTCTCTTGCATACTGTGCGTAAGTATAACCCTCCGGCAGCTGCATTTTCCCTAAGAACAATCCGAAGATCTGAATCACGGAAAACAGCAGATACAATAGTGACAGCAGTGACATAATCGTAATTGCCAGTACCGGCTCACCCTTTCTGAGATCCTTCACTTCTTCCGGGATGCTTCGCTTGCACAGGTAGGAGGTCAGTGCATAGGAAGTAAAGAACAGAAACATTACCCGGATGACTACGTTAAATACATTTCCCGGACGGATCCAGTTCATGAAATCCACTGTCATCTTGCGGAACACCGCATCGGCAGAGCTTAACAATCCGGCGGCAATGAACAGAATGGGCAGTGCGATCACCACTCCCAGCAGTCCATACCATACCTTCTTATTTACTTTTCCTTTTTCACGAAAATAGGCTTTGCCATCGGAAAAAGGTTTCCCCAGTTCCCCGAAGCTCATAACCACCAATTGGCAGATGCTCCCCACATATTTCCCAAGCTTCCACTTTGTGGTATCAAAATATTGATTCAGCAGCAGACACATCACTAACAGAAACACCGCCAGCTTGTTCAGACCTATGATCGCCCATCCGTCGGTGCAGAAGGTGGATACCCCCAGCAGCAGAATACTGACCATATAAAAGGCGCTCCCTTTTTTCAAGGTAATCTCTAGTTTTGACAGCGAGAAGACAAAATACAGTAAAGTGCCTGCGAGAAAAAAAGGGAAGGTGATCCCCGAGCCGTTCCGGAACATACAAAATGCATAGAATACGGCATAAAGAAAAGTCACCGGTCCGAAGAAATTATAGTGCTCCTGCAAGCGCTTTGTCTCCACAGTCTCTGTTTTTTCCACTACCCGGACTACATTCTGCCCGGAAATCTGTTCCTGATTTATTGAATTTGTTTCCTGTACTGCTGTATTTTCCTGCATTATGATCTCCCCCTCTCAGGTTTTATTTGGTTTCCTCTTCTTTTGTGTCTTCTACATACTCCAGAATGTCTCCGGGCTGGCAATGCAGCACCTCACAAATGGATTCCAGTGTAGAGAAACGTATGGCTTTTGCTTTATTATTTTTCAGGATGGATAAATTTGCCTGTGTCAGATCCACCTGATTCGCCAGTTCTGTCAGGCTGATCTTCCGCTTTGCCATCATTACATCCAGATTTACAATGATTCCCATAATAGATGCCTTTCTAATTTTGAATTTCCGTTCAGCCGGCGTCATTTACATAGTCGCGTATCACACGCTCTATCACTTTGTGACTGAATTTTTAGATCGTTAAGTCGTTTTCTTCCTTGTAGCGCACGGCTTCTTCAAATACCATCGCCAGCACTTTGCTGAACATGCCTGCAATGATAAATACCAGAATGATCACCAGCATGGCAATGGTCAGGTACACCACACATCTCACAGCGCTCATGGCAGCGATGAAAAAACTTAAGTCTCCCATTCTCCTAAGACTCGCCACATTTTCCGGTACAAAGCAGTTCTCCGCAAGCACCGTGCCAAACATCTTGCGCAGTTCATTGACCAACAATAATGCCAGTACACCCAGGATGGCGAATATGATCACCGCCGGAAGGTAATGCTCCTCCACCGCCTCCAGATACTTTCCTATGTATTTGAGACTAAGCGGCAGACTTATCGTCACCAGGATTCCCGCATAGAACATGAAATCCAGCAGGTACTTTGTCCCCTTCGCCAAAGATAACTTTTTCTCCCGCAGTTCCTTTTCCGACAACTCTCTCTTCTCCATAATGAATACCTCTTTCCTTCTTGGTAGCCTTAACATATCACTCTATTATACGAATGTCAATATAAATTTATTGATATTCGATAAATTTATATTGAATAGCAGCATAAGAAAAGCTCCGGGGTAAATAGCAAATTTAACTTCCGTTTTGCAAAAGTAACTT
>UMGO01026149.1_pt1 | contig 9944 bp, 9 predicted proteins | sample 1965301 | NCBI WGS metagenome assembly UMGO01 (sample SAMEA4836074, study PRJEB28245) | human gut metagenome | biome: gut microbiome; material: fecal sample | place: Denmark | collected 2008 | reverse complement strand
GGTCAGGCGCTGGGTCAGCGACAGCCGCCCACTTTGCAGCGGCAACAGGTATTTTTCGGCACAGAGGTCTCCCGCGCCGCCCAGCAGTTCCAAATCAAAGATGATGTTCTCATATTCCATGGAACAGCCCTCCTTCTGCCGCAGGGCATGGAGTGTCCCCGGCGAAAAGACAAAGATATCCCCTGTATGCGCCGGATAGGCCGCTGTGCCCATCTGCACAAGGCCGCTGCCGCGCTTGACAAAGACCAGCTCCATGCTATCCTGCCAGTGCAGTGCCACCTGCGGGAAGTCCCCCGGGATGGTGCAGGGATAGATGTTGAATGGAAAACGCACGGCACCGTGTTGCTTTGTTTCCTGCAAAAAAGATGGATTTCCCATGTCTGTTTCCTCCTGATGATAGGATTGTATCATAATTTGCACTGTTTAGGCAAGATTTTGCACGTTTTGTGTGGTATATCTTGAGACACAGATGTCAAACCTGCTTTTCGTATCAAAGGAGGATCCTGTTATGAACTTTACCGAAACCTTACAAAGCCTTACCGGCAAACCTCTTTCTGCCTGCACGAATCAGGAACTGTATCTTGCCCTGCTGGAACTTGTCCGGCGCAAGAGTGCTGACCGTGTGCAGCCGGTGACCGGCCGTAAGCTCTATTATATCAGCGCCGAATTTCTCATCGGGAAGCTGCTGTCCAACAACCTCATCAATCTGGGTTTGTACGACGAAGCCCGCGATGCGCTGGCTGCTGCCGGGAAGAGCCTTGCAGACATTGAAGAAGTGGAGCCGGAGCCGTCTCTCGGCAACGGCGGTCTGGGCCGTCTGGCCGCCTGCTTCCTTGACTCGCTGGCCACGCTGAACCTGCCCGGCGACGGCGTGGGCCTGCGGTATCACTTCGGCCTGTTCCGGCAGTCCTTTGAAAACGGTGTCCAGAATGAGAAGCCCGACCCGTGGCTCACCGCCCACAGCTGGGCCGAAAAGACCGATATCACCTATCCGGTAGAGCTGGCCGGCAAGGAATACACCGCCCGCCTGTACAAGCTGGCCGTCACCGGTTACGAGGGCCGCACCAATACCCTGAACCTGTTCGACCTCGACACCATCGACGAGAGCATCGTCCACGACGGCATCGCCTTCGACAAAACTGCCATCGACAAGAACCTGACCTTGTTCCTCTACCCGGACGATTCCGACGAAGCAGGCCGCCGTCTGCGGGTCTACCAGCAGTATCTGATGGTCTCTGCCGGCGCCCAGCTCATTCTGGCCGAGTGCGCCGCCCGGGGCTGCAACTACCACGACCTGGCCGATTATGCCGCCATCCAGATCAATGACACCCACCCCAGCATGGTCATCCCGGAGCTGATCCGTCTGCTGGGTGAAAAAGGCATTGATTTTGACGAAGCCGTGGAAATCGTTACCAAGACCTGCGCCTACACCAATCACACCATTCTGGCCGAAGCACTGGAAAAGTGGCCGCGTGCCTATCTGGATGCCGTGGTGCCCCAGCTGATGCCCATCATCGAAAAGCTGGATGCACTGGCCCGCACCCGCACCGAGGACGAAGGTCTTGCCATCATCGACAAGGACGACCGGGTGCACATGGCACACATGGATATCCACTTCACCCACTCCACCAATGGCGTGGCGGCTCTGCACACCGAGATTTTGAAAAACTCCGAGCTGCACGGTTTTTACGAGCTGTACCCGGAAAAATTCAACAACAAGACCAACGGCATCACCTTCCGCCGCTGGCTGCTGGAATGCGACCCGGCCCTGACCGCTGAGTTGGAACAGCACATCGGCTCCGGCTTCCGCAAGGATGCCGCCGAACTGGAAAAGCTGCTGGCCTTTGCGGAGGACGAGACGGTGCTGAACGAGCTGACCGCCGTGAAGAAGGCCAACAAACAGGCCCTTGCCGACTGGCTGCTGCATACGCAGAATGTCACCGTAAACACCGATGCCGTGTTTGATATCCAGTCCAAACGTCTGCATGAGTACAAGCGTCAGCAGCTCAACCTGCTCTATCTCATCCACCAGTATCACGAGATCAAGGCAGGCCATCTGCCCGCGGTGCCGCTGGTGAGCATCTTCGGTGCCAAGGCTGCGCCCGCCTACACGATCGCAAAGGACATCATCCACGCCCTGCTGACCCTTTCCAAGGTCATTGCGGCAGACCCGGAAGTGTCCAAGTGGTTACAGGTCGTGTTCATCGAGAACTACAACGTTACCGCTGCTGAAAAGCTGATCCCGGCCTGCGACCTGTCCGAGCAGATCAGCCTTGCCTCCAAGGAGGCTTCCGGCACCGGCAACATGAAGTTTATGTTGAACGGTGCGCTGACCCTCGGCACCATGGACGGTGCCAACGTGGAGATCTGCCAGCAGGTGGGCGAAGAGAACATCTATATCTTCGGCCAGACTTCCGATCAGGTCATCCACCGCTATGCCGCCGGGGATTACTGCGCGGCTCAGTGGTATGAGGGCGATGCCAACATCCGCCGGGCCATCGACTTCTTGACTGGGCCGGAGATGCTGGCTGCCGGCCATGCCGAGAACCTGACCCGCCTGCACGACGAGCTCGTCCACAAGGACTGGTTCCAGACCCTGCCGGACTTCAACGCCTATGTGGTACGCAAGGGGCAGGCCCTGAACGATTACGCCTGTGACCCGCTGGGCTGGCGCAAAAAGTGCCTGGTGAACATCGCCAAGGCAGGCTTCTTCTCCAGTGACCGCACCATTGGCGAATACGACCGCGACATCTGGCATCTGGGGCAGTAACCATTATTTCTTAGCGTTTCACGATCCTTTTCTCCGCCTCTTTGCTTTCCCGGCAGGTTCTGCCGGGCGGCTCGGGAGCCTGTAAGTTTCACAATTTCACACCGAGATCTGGCCGGTCTGCCACTTGACGGACCGGCCTGTTTTTTGTATCTTATTCTTCGGGATCTCTTTATCCCGGTGGGCGGCACCGCATCCTGTACCGTATTGCACGATCCGCATCCATTTCAAAAGACAGGAGAACAAACCATGAAACAACACAAGATTTCCCGCCGGAACGTTCTTTGCGCAGCCGGTCTGCAGCCCGAAAAATTCTATGAGAGCGTCGGTTTCAGCGCTGTGGCGCAGTAAGGACGAGCGATGGACTGGTATCCGCTTTGGAACAGCCTGCGCATCGCGCTCATCAGCTGCGCAGCCGTGTTCTTTCTCGGCATTTTTGCCGCCTATTACATTGCCCGGCTGCCCCGGGCCGTCAAGGGCGTGCTGGACGTGGTGCTCACCCTGCCCATGGTACTGCCGCCCACGGTGGTGGGTTATTTCCTGCTGCTTCTCTTCGGGGCAAAGCGGCCGCTGGGCATCTTCTTCCTGGAACACTTCGGCGTGAAACTGGTCATGAACTGGTACAGCGCCATTTTCGCTTCCATTGTGGTGGCTTTTCCGCTGATGTACCGCACCGCCCGGGGTGCCTTCGAGAGCTTTGACGAAACGCTGGCCTGGTCGGCCCAGACCCTGGGACAGTCCAACACCTGGATCTTCTGGCGGGTGCGGATGCCCTACTGTCGGCAAGGCATTCTGGCAGGCACCGTGCTGGCCTTTGCCCGTGCTCTCGGCGAATACGGTGCCACCAGCATGATCGCGGGCTATACCCCCGGCAAGACCGCCACCATTGCCACCACGGTGTATCAGCTCTGGCGCACCAATGACGAAGCCGGTGCCCTGCGCTGGGTGCTGGTGGACATCGTCATTTCGGCAGTGGTGCTGCTGGCCGTGAACCTGCTGGAAAAGCAGCAGAAAGCAGGTGGACGCGCATGAGCCTGGAAGTGAACATTGAAAAGAAGCTGGATGGCTTCACCCTGCGGGCTGCATTTTCCGCCGGAAACACCCCCACTGCCCTGCTGGGCGCGTCCGGCTGCGGCAAAAGCATGGCCCTGCGCTGCATTGCCGGCATCGTGAAGCCGGACAAAGGCCGCATCGTGCTGGACGGACGGGTACTGTTTGACAGTGAACAGCACATCGACCTGCCGCCTCAGCAGCGGGGCGCAGGGCTGCTGTTCCAGAATTATGCCCTCTTCCCGAATATGACGGTGGAACAGAACATTCTCTGCGGCCTGAAAGCCGAAAAAGACCGCGCTGCCCGGCAGGCGCGCTGCGCCGAACTACTGCGGGCCATGCGGCTGGAGCCGCTGGCAAAGCGGTACCCGGCCCAGCTCTCCGGCGGGCAGCAGCAGCGCACCGCACTGGCCCGCATCCTTGCCGGGCGGCCGCGCATCCTGATGCTGGACGAGCCCTTCAGCGCGCTGGACAGTTACCTGCGCGAGGCTGTGGAAAGCGAAGTGGGCAGTCTGCTGGCCGGGTTTGACGGCACCGCGCTTCTGGTCACCCACAACCGGGACGAAGCCTACCGTCTTTGCCCGGAAATGGTGGTACTGGACAGCGGCCGGGTGCTGCGCTCCGGCCACACCCGGGATGTCTTTGCGGACCCGCGCAGCATCACGGCAGCCCGGCTCACCGGCTGCAAGAACATTCTGCCTTGCACCCGGCTGGACGCGCACGCGGTGCGTCTGACCGGCTGGGATGTGCCGCTGCAGCTGGCGCTTCCGGTGCCGGAAGACTGCACCGCCGTGGGCATCCGCGCCCACGACTTTGTGCCCTGCGACGCCGGGGCACCGAACGCCTTACCGGTAGCAGCCCTTTCTTCCAGTGAAAATCCCTTTGACTGGAACCTCATCTGTACCGCTCCGGACGGCACGGCCCGCCTGTGGTGGAAGGTAAGCAAATCCACCCTTTTCTCCCCCGCTCCGGTGCCGCCGCATTTCCTGTGCGCTGCACCGGAAAGTATCATGCCCCTGACCAACTGAGCTACATCTTTGACAAAGCCCCGCCCGGTGCTTGTACCGCACCGCAAATTCTGCTATACTAAAAATAGTGCATTTTGCAAAATCAGGGAGCATTGCGGCTCCCATTGGGGATGGGAACATGAGTGAAATAACGATCCGGCCCATGGTGCCGGAGGACTGGGACGATGTGGCCCGGATCTATCTGGAAGGCATTGCCACCGAGCACGCCACCTTCCAGACCGACTGTCCGCCCTATGCTGCGTGGGACGCCTCCCACACCAAAGAGTGTCGGCTGATCATTCTGGCCGACGGCGTGCTGGCCGGGTGGGCTGCCCTGCACCGGGTAGATCCCCGCTGGTGCTACCGGGGCGTGGCCGAGGTGAGCATTTATGTGGGCGAGCGGTTCCGCGGGCAGGGGCTGGGCTCCCAACTCCTGAACGCTCTGTGCGCTGACGCCGAGAAGGCAGGCTACTGGACCCTGCAGTCCACCGTGCTGCAGGACAACACGGCCAGCCGCGCCCTGCATACTAAATGCGGGTTCCGTCTGGTAGGGCGGCGGGAGCGTATTGCGCGTGACTGCCACGGCCGCTGGCTGGACACCTACCTGATGGAGCGCCGTGCTAAAGCCGATGAGCCGGAGGGCATCAAAAAGCTGTAACGCCCCCGCCCGGGCTGCTGATTTCAGGACAAAACGAAAGTCCCTGTGAACGCAAAGGTTCACAGGGACTTTTGTTTTGCTCGTTTCAGATTTTACAGAACTTCTCGTTATGCCCAGTTCATCCGGCCATAGCGGGTGGTGATACTGCAAATTTCTTTTTGCAGCTTTGGGGTCAGCTGGCTCTTTTTTAGCCGCCAGCGCCAGTTCTCGCCTACGGTGGAGGGCTTATTGATACGGGCGGAATTGTCCAGCCCCAGCCAGTCCTGCATGGGGATGATGCAGGTGGCGGCGGCACTGCGGAAGATAAGGGCGATCATGCTCTTATAGAGCTGCGCTTCCGGCGTGACATAATCGCACAGATAATCTCGCACCAGTGCACGTTCGGCAGAGGTGATGGTCTGGTACCACGACACCAGTGTTTCGTTGTCGTGGGTGCCGGTGTAGGCCACGCTGTTCACCGGGTAATTATGGGGCAGGTAATCGCTGGCACTGCCGGTGTCGCGGGAATCGAAGGCAAATTCCAACACCTTCATGCCGGGGAAGCCGCTGTCCCGCACCAGCTGCCGGACAGTCTCGCTCATATAGCCCAGATCCTCGGCAATGATCTCCCGCTTGCCCAGTGCCTGCTCCACCGCACGGAACAGCTCGATGCCAGGGCCTTTTTCCCAGTGGCCGGGTGCCGCAGTTTCACTGCCGTAGGGAATGGAAAAATACTCGTCGAAACCGCGGAAGTGGTCGATGCGAACCACATCGTACAGTTCAAAGCAATACCACAAGCGGGTGATCCACCACTGATAGCCCGTTTCCCGGTGCTTTTCCCAGCGGTAGAGCGGATTGCCCCAGAGCTGGCCGGTGGGCGAAAAACCATCCGGCGGAACACCTGCCACAGCGGTGGGAATGTTGTCCTCATCCAGCTGGAACATCTGCGGGTTCGCCCATGCATCGGCAGAATCCAGTGCCACATAGATGGGGATATCGCCGATGATGCGGATGCCCTTTTCGTTGGCGTAAGCCTTTAGTGCACGCCACTGCTGGTCGAATTTGAACTGGAGATATTTGTAATGCGGGTGATGAATTCCAGATTGCCGAAGGAGTGCAGGCGCAGATGGATGATACCGGCCATGGCAAAGGCACAGCCCTGCAGGATGGCGTATACAATGTACAGCGGCATGGCGCAGAACCTGAACATGAACTCCAGCGGCTCGGTCACACCGGTGAGGAACACAGCCAGCGCGGTGGAAATGAACATGGATTTGTAATTCTTGCGCTTGTCGGCATCCACGCGGCGGTACATGGCCAGTGCGATGCCCAGCAGCAGGCCGGTCGCGCCGATCATCTGACCAACCTTGAAGCGGGCCGGGGTCACGGTAGCCAGCAGATTGTTATAGGCAGCCATGTCGCCTGCCTTCTTGAAGTTGATGAGGTCGTTGGCCCATGCCAGCCACAGCGGGTCCTGACCAAACACCTGACTGCCTGCGTTGACGCCGGTGGCGATGGTGTAGGTGCCGCCGAAGGAGGTATAGTTCATGGGGATGGTCAGCATATGGTGCAGACCAAAGGGCAGCAGCAGACGTTCCAGCGTACCATAGATGAACGGAGCCAGCACCGGAGAAGTCTCCGAAGAGTTGGCGATCCAGATGCCAAAGTTGTTGATGCCGGTCTGCACCACAGGCCAGAACAGCGCCAGCACCATGGAGATGACCACCGAGTAGGCAATGACCACCATGGGCACGAAGCGCTTGCCGTTGAAGAAAGCCAGCGCATCCGGCAGCTTGCGGAAGTTGTAGTATTTATTGTAAGCTACGCCGCCCACAAAACCGGCAATGATGCCCACGAACACGCCCATGTTCAGCGCAGGGGCGCCCAGCACAGAGGTGAAGTAGCCGTTGACGGCGATCTCCTGCCCGAACAGGGTGTGGGTCACGGCGTTGGGGTCTGCCAGCATGGCGCTGGTAACGCCGAAGATGTTGCCGGTGATGACGTTGATGAGCGCAAAGGCCAGCACAGCCGCAAAGGCACCGCCTGCGCGTTCTTTTGCCCAGCTGCCGCCGATGGCGACGGCGAACAGGATATGCAGGTTGTTGATGACGGCCCAGCCGATGTTCTCCATCGTAGTGCCGATGGTCATGACGGCGGCAATGTCACCGCCGCCCATCTGCACCAGCTTGCCCAGACTGATCATCAGACCCGCCGCAGGCATGACGGCGATGACGGTCATCAGAACTTTGCCCAGTTTTTGCAAAAAGTCGAAATTGATGAGCCCCTTCTTGGGAGCTGTCTGTGTGATTGCCATGATGTTCCTCCTTGTTCTTTTGCATTTGATTATGCAAGTATTGCATTGCGCTTGCATTGAATTGCGCAATAAGAATAGCTCACTTTCGCAAATTTTACAAGAGTTTTTTGAGTTGCAGAGCGTTTTTCTGCATCTTGTACATTGTCGAAAGCGATTTTTGTTGAAAATGTCAAGCTCTTGCAGCAACACCGTTGCGTGATTTACGCAAATGAGCACGCAAACGTTGACTTTGCGTGCAAAGCCCTTTACAATAGAGATATCAGAAAGGAGATTCAGAGCATGGCAGTCACGATCAAAGATATTGCGGCCGCTGCGGGCGTTTCGCCGTCCACGGTCTCCCGCACCTGCAAGGACAGCCCATCCATCAGCCGGGACACAAAAGAACGCATCCGCCGCATCATGGCGCAGATGGGCTATGAACCAAATTTTGAGGCTGAACCGTCCGAAGCATTTTCCAAGACCATCGGCATCATCCTGCCTTCCTCCCAGCGGGACGTATATGAAAATGCCTTTCATCTGGAGATCATCCGGGGCATCGGGCAGTTCTGCAACCAGCGCCGTTATGTAAACACCGTCATCACCGGCGAGGACGATGCCGAAGTGCTGGATGCTATCCAGAGCATGGTAGCCAACACGCAGGCCGATGGATTCATCCTGCTCTACTCCAAAAAAGATTGTCCGGTGGCTGCCTATCTGCGCAGCGAGGGTCTGCTTCACGTTATCGTGGGCAAGGCAGCGCAGTCGGCCAACCAGACCATCTATATCGACAATGACAACGCACTGGCGGGCGAGGAAGCTGCCGACTACCTCTATGAACTGGGCCACCGCCGCATCGCCTATTTTGGGGTCAGCAATGCCATGCTGTTTTCTGCCGAGCGGAAACGCGGCTATCAGATGTCTCTGCTCAAGCACGGCATCACCCCGCGGGAAGGGGACTGTGTGGAGATCGATACCCTGAATGATTCCTATGAACCTGCCCTGAAAGCGCTGCTTACCGCTTCTGACCACCCTACAGCGGTTCTGGTCAGCGATGACATTCTTGCGGTGGTACTGGAACAGTTCTGCAGCAAGCTGGGCCTGCGCATCCCGAAAGATCTGTCCATCGTATCCTTTAACAACTCGCTGTTCTCCCGCATCACCAACCCGCCGCTGACGACCGTGGACGTCAATCCCTATCAGCTTGGCATTGAGGCGGCAAGCCAGACCATCAACCACATCGAGAACCCCAACCTGCTGGCCACCAAGATCATCGTGCCGCATCAGCTCATCGTACGGGAAAGCTGCTGCCCACCGCCGGAAAATCGCACGGCTGCCTTGCCCGGCGGGGCACTGTGACCCCGCAGTACACCGCGCTCCATTGTCCATGAACTGAAAGGAATGCCCTATGACCCTCCAGCCCGCTGGCACAAAAAGATGCCCTGACGCTGGAAGATCTTGCTCCTTATCCGCGCCTGTCCTACGAGCAGGGCGAACACAACTCGTTCTACTTTTCGGAGGAGATCCTCAGCACGCTGGACAGCAAAGCAGAGGGTGGTCTTGCCGGAGCTGGACGGGCCGACGATGGCCGTGGAGGTCTTTTCCGGGATGGTGAAGCTGACGTCGTGCAGAACCTGACGATCATCGTAGCCAAAGCTCACATGGTCGAAGGCTATGTCGAAATGTTCCAACGGGATGTCCCTGCCGAAGGACTTCACCACCGCAAGGCCGCGGGCATATTCAAGGATGGCACCAGTCATATCCCGGTTGGCCTGTGCCTCCACCGGGGCGTTCTGTGCGCTGTACCGGGAGATGAGCAGCAGAAACCCCAGTGACGCAAAAAGCCCCTGCGGGCAACCAGCTCGCAGGGGCTTCGCTATGCAATGACTTGATGCTCCTCGCACCAGCACACGGCAGTTATTCAATTTCAATCAGATTGGGGTTTGCAGGCAGAGCCTTCTGCTGCTGGGGTGCAGGCAGCTGGATGTGCAGGATGCCATCCTCGAACTTTGCGTGGATATCCTCTTTCTTTACGGCATCGCCCACATAGAAGCTGCGGGCGCAGGTGCCGGAGAAGGTCTCGCGGCGGATGTAATGGCCCTTGTCATCCTTCTCATCATTGCTGTGATTACGGACGGCCTGAATGGTCAGGTAACCGTCGTTCAGTTCCATCTGAACGTCTTCCTTCTTGCA
>UMGO01001457.1_pt1 | contig 9949 bp, 9 predicted proteins | sample 1965301 | NCBI WGS metagenome assembly UMGO01 (sample SAMEA4836074, study PRJEB28245) | human gut metagenome | biome: gut microbiome; material: fecal sample | place: Denmark | collected 2008 | reverse complement strand
AACCACCCCTTCCAGATAGCCGCCGTAAGTTCTATCAGCATACTGACCATCATGATGACGGCTACACCAAGGCTGGGAATCCGGGACGTAATAAATACCGGAAGGATCATCCACAGGATCGCCCTGCACAGTGCGGATACACCACCGTCCCTGTATTTATATAGGATAGCGCCGTAAATCGGCACATAGAACATCATCAGGGAAGTAACCGCCACCCGGAGCCTTCCAAATCCGATCCAGTTGCCGATTCCGTTGACATCCAGACCACCGAAGCCTGCCACCCGCAGCCCTCCCAGAATCAGAATAGCTCCTCCGATGAACCTGGAGTACTTTGCAATTACGGTATAATCTAGGAAGTAGATCACACACATGAGGAGGAATCCAATAGCAACGGCTGAGCCAAACCCCTCCGCAGCATACCGGTATCTTTCCTGCATCCCTATTTCCAGCTCCTGATAACCGGGTTGTCTGAGAATAGATTGCTGTAACAGGAGGCCCAGCAGGCTTAAAATTCCTACGATCACAAGTAACTTCCATGCAATCTTAGGCTTGTGGATCCTGTCCAGCGAGATCCCCACTTCTACCGGATCTCCCATGTCCGTAACCGCATTTTTCTCTGCTTCCTCATAGCTCATTCCCTCGGAAAGATTGTCTGCGATCTGACTTTCTATATGGTCTTTTATCTCCTCAGCAATATAGGGTCTGGCTTTTTTGCAGCGAATCTGTGACAGCAGTTTTTCCAAATATGTCTCCATCCTTATACCCCCATTGCCAGAACGCTGGTCACAGCAGACTGATATTCCATCCACTCCGCTTTTTTGGTTTCCAGTAATTTTCTGCCCTCTTTCGTAATACTGTAATACTTCCTCGTCTTGCCTGCATATTCCTGCTCATATACCGTAAGCAGGCCCTTCGCTTCCAGCCCATGCAACAGCGGATACAGCGTACCTGCTTTTAACTCGAACACGTTACAGGATTTTTTCCGCAGTGTATCGATCATCTCGTATCCGTACATATCCTTCTCCGCCAGTAATCTGAGCAAAAGCATCGTCATACTTCCCGACATCAGTGATTTGTCCACAGCCATTTTTTGTCCTCCTTATATAGATAGCCGATATATATTGTTATCTATAATATATATCGGCTATCTATATATGTCAATATTTATTTTTCAAAGCAATCACTAATCCATCTCAACTTCATCTACGATTTTGTATTTGTTATCCGTATCTTCTTTTCTTATAATAAACAGCACATCCGTAGTCATCTCGTTCTGTCTAACAGCGTTCCCAGAATCATCAAATCATTATTTTCTGTATTTTCTACATTTTCAATGCTTTCCGATACCGTTGCATTCTCCGGCTCCCATTCACGGATCTGGCAGCTTGCAACCATCTGTGAGATAATTTTTTTATATTTTTTATAATCCTTTTGTGACATAGAGATGGTAATGTTATAGAATCCCTGACCGGTGAAATCCCCCTTAAAAACATAGGATTCGCTTACCCCTTCACCGCTTATTTCGATTCCATGAAGGGCCGTGAGTTCCTCATTCACTTCCACGGTCTCCAGATCATTTTCATCCCCTGCATAATAGGGAGAAAAGCTGTTGCAAAAATAGATGCTGCTCTCCTGGCTGTCATCCGGAAAAAGCCGGATTCCCTCGTCCGGGCTGGCTTCCTCTGTCTCGGTCGCAGGCCACCCTTCCTGAAGCTTCGCTGTCCATTCTACCGGTCTGTCTATGCTTAAGGTAAACCCTGCTGCCTCATTTGTGTATTCGCAGCGGATCATCTCCTGCTTTCCACAACCGGTCATTGCCCATAATGCTGCTAAAATCATCAGACCCACAATCCATTTTTTACCCATAAGCACCTCCGCCATTCTACTCTGCTGTTGTTATCTTTACACCCTGTGTAATATCTTCCGCCCAGGATTTTTCCTCCCTGCAATAGCGGAACTCCTTCGTATTCAGGTCAATTGCTCCTAATTTTTCCTGTCCCGCAATATATAAGTCATCCCCAATGCGGTAACCCTCGCAGAACGCATCTATAAGTCCCGAGGTAGGATGCCCCTCGGTCCCCATAAGTAACCTCCTAATATTCCGGTCAGAATAAATACCATAAAATAGAGTCCCGGAACACCTGCGACAAAAGCATAAAACGCTATCTGGAAGCTCCAGATGGGGATTAACAGATTGAGCGCTGCCACACAGGCAACGCCAAAAGCAACATATTCCGCACCTTTTGCTTTGTCCCGTCTGGTTCCTGTCGCTATCAGGAATCCCCATGCCGTATAGAGCAGCATACGTACCACCGTCCGGACTCCGCTCATTCCATCAAAAGAAGTTTTGTAATCCTCCTTTAGTGCCACCAGGACAATCAGGATCACAACAGACAAAATAATTTTGTAGTAATTTGAAAAAATTTTCTTCATAGCTGCTCCTTTCATTCTACATTCAGGAATGTATATCCCCAGTCCGGATCATCGATATATCTTGTGCCTATCTGCTGATATGCAGGTTCTCTTTCTGCATGATGTTTTTGCTCCTTAATTGTACTTGATAATGATATCATTATACAATTGAGCAATCGGAAAAGCAATTGAGCGGATGGAAACCTTCCTCTTCATTAACCATAACGAAAGATTTTGCACTATTTGTTACAAATCCGTTGAAGATTTATACTGATTTGCATTTTCAGAATAGCATATTTCAAAAAACGAGACATCCCTTCCGAACCGAAAAGCAAAAACTAAGGCAAAAATGGGCGAAAACGACATTCTATTTTGGGTTTTCTTATTATATAATGATGCCAGGGTCAAAAGGTCTAAGCCCACATGAGCTTGCTCATATGTGGGTGAAAGACCTTAGGACCCGCCCCGATATGAGCATAAAAGTGGGATGATAATCCCACGATATGCGAATATAGGGTAGGATTGTGGGAGTGCGTAGCACGAAACAATCCGTAGGCATCAATGAATGGAGAGTATAACATGCGTATTCTTATTTGCGATGACGATTTACTGATCGTAGAAAAACTGCAAAAATATCTGAAAAGCTATTTCAGTCATCTGCACCTGAGCTGTCCGGAGATCGTCTGCTTTTCAGACGGGGAGTCCCTGCTTGCGGATCCGGGAGACAAGGATATCCTTTTTCTCGATATCGAGATGCCGGGGCTTGACGGAATCTATGTAGGAAACGAACTGAAAAAGAAAGATAAAGATATTATCATTTTTATTATTACTTCTTATTCCGAATATCTGGATGAAGCCATGCGGTTCCATGTATTCCGTTATCTGTCCAAGCCCATAGACAGGCAGCGTCTGTTCCGGAATCTGAAGGACGCTCTGGATCTGTATCATTCCAGACTGGTGAAGGTGCCTATTGAGACCAGGCAGGGCGTACACGTTATTCCGGTCTCTTCTATCATTATGGTGGAGGCACAGGGAAAAAAAGTGATCGTCCACACCACGACGCAGGACTTTGAATCCATCCATACCATGCCATACTGGCTGGAGCTACTGCCTTCCAACCGCTTTTTTCAGACGCACCGGAGTTTTATTGTCAACTATGAGCACATTACCGACTTCGACCGTATGCTGGTGCATCTGGCGAACGGTCAGTTTGACGCTTATCTGACGAAACGGAAATACAGCGCCTTTAAGGAAGCCTATCTTCTCTATTTGGAAAGTACGAGGTAACTTATGGAAAATGCTTTTTCTCTTATTTTTGCATTTCTGGTGGAAGCCATCATTCTCCTGCAATATGCCAGTCGGCTATTTTCTCCGAAACGCCCCCTGTCCGGCAGGCTTGTCGTGCTGAGCCTTTTATATACCTGCCTGTGTGCCGCAGCCTTTTTTAACATCAAATGGCTGAATATGCTTTGGTATCTGTTTGCTAATTTTCTGTTTCTGGTCACACAATACGATGTCAAATGGCGCGCAGCTGCCTTCCATTCCGCATTGCTTGCTGCTGTCATGGGAATGTGCGAGCTGATTGTATATAGCATCATCGCCCGGACCGCTCCCCATTTTTATATGCAGATGGGTTCTTTCCACAATACCCTTCTTTTTATCCTGTGCAGCAAGATCTCCTTTTTTGCAGTCATTTATCTGATTACGCATTTGTTCAAAAGTTGGCAGAAAACTACAGATCCTTACGATAGTTCTGTTGTGCTGCTGATGATCATTCCCGTCACATCGATATTCATCATGCTTACTTTTGTGGGAATGGGTGATCAGTATACATTGACTCCCGGGACGAACCGGATGATCTCTCTCAGTGCCTTTTTCCTGTTACTTATGAATCTGCTGGTATTTGGAATCAATCAGTACAATCGGGAAAAAAATCGGAAATATACAGAGGTGCAGCTGTTACTGCAGAAGGAAACAGATTTTACGGAATATTATAAGATGCTGCTTTCGCAGAGCGAAAACCAGGCAATTCTCATTCATGATATTAAGAAGCATTTGCAATCCATTGCATCTCTGAACGAGCAGAATGCCCCGGACAAAGTCAACGCCTATATTAACGAACTGCTTCTCTCTTCGGATTTCAAAGAGTCCGCCCGCATCTGCGACAACGAACTTCTGAACGCCATTATGGCAAGGTACAGGCGGCAGTGTACTGAACAGGGAATCAGTTTTACCGCTGACATCCGCAGTGGTGTACTGCATTTTCTGCCGGACAGTGACCTTACTTCTCTTTTTTGCAATTTGCTGGATAATGCCATGGAAGCTGCCGGGAAAGTTCCCGACGCTTATATCGAAGTTAATGGCAGCAAGCGGGAAAATACACCTTTTGTTCTGATCACAGTGGTCAATTCCTGCCGCGTAAACCCTTTTAAAAATGATGCGGCAGATCCAGCCACTACCAAAGCGGATAAGCGTTCTCACGGCTTCGGGCTGAAAAGCATCCGCAAGATCTGCGAAAAATACCACGGGGATATCCAAATGTACTATAACGATGCTACTCTGACCTTCCACACGGTGATAACGCTCCGGGGATAGGTTCCGTTATTCCCACATTCCCGTCACAAAGCACATCAGTGCCGCCCAGGTATATAAGGGATAGAAAAGCGCCTGATCATCCACGCCGTCTTTTAGGATTTTCTGTGCTTCTTCTCTGGTCAACAATAAAAAGCCGTCAAAGCATTCCGTACCTACGGCACCTTCCTGGCTTACCTTCGGCATCTCCTCACGGTTCAGCGTGATCTGCACCAGTGCATTGCTCTCGTCCGTCATGCCTGGGGTGCTGAATACCAGGGGATTCACCAGACGGATGCTGTCACTTTCTTCCAGTGTAATGCCGGTCTCTTCGCAGAGTTCCCGGATTGCCGCATGAAACACCGGATTTTCCTGTGCCGTATCCTCCGGGTCCAACAGTCCTGCCGGAACGCTTAACAGGAACTGTCCCGCCGGATAGCGATACTCACGACTTAAGCAGAGTTTCGGCTCCTGATTCTTAACGTTCAGGATCACAACACAGCTTACCGCATCCGGCAGCATCTGTTTAAATTCTTCGTCGTTTTTTACCGCCGCAAGATTATCTTTTACTCTTCTGGTGGCATCAAAATAATGTTTTCCCGGCTCATATTGCAGATCAAATACTTTGATGAATCTGCTGTCATAGACGGTCTCTACCTGTTCTTTTTTTATGATCGGTCTGTTCTCCATTTTCATTTCCTCTTTCCAGTCTGCAGAGGACCTGTTCATAACGTCTCTCCGCCTTTTTCCAGTGGATCAGCTTATGCCACCCTTGCACATAATCCGGTCTGCGGTTCCGGTACTGTAAATAATAGGCATGTTCCCACACATCTATCAGAAATATGGGAGTATACAATCTCAGATCCGGCACATCCTGGTTCGCTGTGGTCAGGATCATAAGGGTACCGTCCTGATCACTTACAAGCCATACCCAGCCGGAACCAAAGACTCCTATGGCACTCTGCGACATCTGCTCTTTCCATTGTCTCACCGATCCGAAATCACGGATCAGTGCCTCTTCCAATGTTCCGCAGGGTTCCTGCCCCACAGGGCTTCGCATGCTGTCAAAATACAGCTGATGGTTGTATACGCCGCCTCCGTTATTGTGAATGCTTTCCCGGGCTTCCTCCTGCAAGGATGCAAGTTTATTATCCTCCGAAGTGAGCAGTTCCGTCAAGGTCATTTGCTGTAACTGAGGATAATCCGCGAGAATTGCATTCAGCTTGTCCACATAGGTCTGATAATGCTTATCATGGTGAAAATGCAGTGTCTCCTCATCCAGTACCGGGAGCAGGGCATCATATTCGTAGGGCAGGGGTTGTGCGACAAAAGGATAATGTTCTTCTAACATAAGACTCCAATCCGCCTGCGGGATACAGGCTTGCGATCATACAATATTTACCATACGCCTATTATATGCTGCACTTACGGATTTTATTTTCGGATTTGCACTTTTGCAGTCAGCGTTCTTCTCTTTTTGACATAAATCAAGCAGGAGAGAAAATTTATTAAATATTCCCTCCTGCTCAATTCCATTTTTTATATTTTTACAGTTGTGCAATATCCACCAGTGTCAGTTCCTTGCAATCGTTCATATGCTCCATGCTGGTCACGAGAGCATTGGCGGTGTCCATTGCGGTGATGCAGTAGATACCGGTCTCGATAGCGGTACGACGGATCAGGAAGCCGTCTCTGGTTTTGTCGCGGCCCTGGGTAGGGGTATCGATGACAAGGTCGATCTTGTGTCCCAGGATCAGATCCATCACGGTCGGGGATTCCTGAGAGATCTTGTTGACCTTTCTCGCCTTCACACCTGCTTCATTCAGAGCAGCTGCGGTACTTCTGGTAGCATAAATGGTGTATCCCAGCTTTTCGAAGCGTCTTCCGACTTCAATGGCTTCACCCTTATCCGCATCCTTCACGGTGATGATCATGTTCTTATACTTGGGCAGTTCTACGCCTGCTCCCAGGAATGCCTTGTACAGAGCCTCATTGAAGGTCTTGGCGATACCCAGACACTCACCGGTAGACTTCATCTCCGGTCCTAAGCTGATCTCGGCACCACGGATCTTCTCGAAGGAGAACACAGGCATCTTGATGGCAAAATACTCTGCCTCAGGCTGTAAACCGGGCTCGTAGCCAAGCTCACGAATGGTCTTGCCGATGATCACTTCGGTAGCCAGATCCACGATAGGAATGCCGGTTACCTTACTGATATAAGGTACGGTACGGGAAGAGCGGGGGTTAACCTCAATGACATATACTTCCTCACCGATGGCAATGAACTGGATATTGATCAGTCCCTTGACATGCAGTGCCTTTGCCAGTCTTCTGGTGTACTCTGCGATCTTCTCTTTTACTACTTTATCAATGGTCGGAGCCGGGTATACGGAGATACTGTCTCCGGAGTGGATACCGGTCCTTTCGATATGCTCCATGATACCGGGGATCAGGATATCGGTACCGTCGCATACAGCATCAACCTCAATCTCCTTACCCTGTAAATACTTATCTACCAGGATCGGGTGATCCTGTGCGATACGGTTGATGATCTCCATGAACTCTTCGATCTCTTCATCGGAGATAGCGATCTGCATGCCCTGTCCGCCCAGTACATAGGAAGGACGCACCAGTACGGGATAGCCCAGTCTGTTGGCCACCGCCTTAGCTTCCTCTGCGGTGTATACGGTACCGCCGGCTGCACGGGGGGTCTCGGTCTCTTCCAGAATCTTGTCGAACAGCTCTCTGTCCTCAGCGGCATCTACATCCTCCGCCTTGGTGCCCAGGATAGGCACGCCCATCTTCATCAGACTCTCGGTGAGCTTGATAGCGGTCTGTCCGCCGAACTGTACCACAGCACCATCGGGATGCTCAATATTTACGATAGATTCCACATCTTCCGGAGTCAAAGGCTCGAAATACAGCTTGTCCGCAATATCGAAGTCGGTACTTACAGTCTCCGGGTTGTTGTTGATGATAATGGTCTCATAGCCTGCCTCGGAAAATGCCCAGGTAGCATGTACGGAACAATAGTCGAACTCAATACCCTGTCCGATACGGATAGGACCGGAACCCAGTACCAGGACTTTCTTGCGTCCGGTGGTCTCCTTGGCTTCGCACTCGCCGCCGAATACAGAGTAATAATAAGGAGTGGAAGCTGCAAACTCTGCGGCACAGGTGTCTACCATCTTGTAGACAGCCTTAATGCCGTTGTCATAACGCATCTTCTTGATCTCTTCCTCGGTCTTGCCGGTCAGTCTTGCGATGACGTTATCCGGGAACTCGATTCTCTTGGCTTCCTTCAGCAGATCCACTGTCAGGGGCTGTGTCTCCAGTGCATGCTCCATCTCGGTCAGAATGGCGATCTTGTCAATGAACCACAGGTCGATCTTTGTAATGTCGTGGATCTGTTCATAACTGATACCCTTACGGATTGCTTCAGCGATCACATAGATTCTCTGGTCATCCACGATCTTCAGACGCTCTAACAGTTCCTCCACAGACAAAGTGCTGAAATCATAGCTGCGCAGGCAGTCCACATGCTGCTCCAGGGAACGGATGGCCTTCATCAGTGCTCCCTCGAAGTTATTGCAGATACTCATAACCTCACCGGTTGCCTTCATCTGTGTGGTCAGAGTACGTTTTGCAGTGATAAATTTATCGAAAGGCAGTCTGGGGATCTTTACTACACAGTAATCCAGTGTCGGCTCGAAGCTGGCATAGGTCTTGTGGGTAATGGCATTTTTGATTTCATCCAGAGTAAAGCCCAGTGCGATCTTCGCTGCTACCTTTGCAATGGGGTAACCGGTCGCCTTACTTGCCAGTGCAGAAGAACGGCTGACACGGGGATTCACCTCGATAACACAATATTCAAAGCTGGTGGGATGCAGTGCAAACTGTACGTTACATCCACCGGTGATCTGCAGTTCGTTGATGATCTTCAGAGCGGAAGTACGTAACATCTGGTACTCCTTGTCGCTCAGGGTCTGGGAAGGCGCTACTACGATACTGTCTCCGGTATGCACGCCGACGGGATCGATGTTCTCCATGTTACATACGGTGATGCAGTTGCCTGCGCTGTCACGCATTACTTCGTACTCGATCTCTTTCCAGCCCGCGATACAACGCTCTACCAGTACCTGTCCTACACGGGACAGACGTAAACCGTTCTCCAGGATCTCTTCCAGTTCTACCTGATTGTGTGCAATACCGCCGCCGGAACCGCCCAGGGTATAAGCAGGACGCAGTACAACAGGATAGCCGATGGTGTTGGTGAATTCCACACCGTCTTCCACGTTCTCAACGACCTTGGATGCTGCACAGGGTTCGCCGATACGCTCCATCAGATCCTTGAACTCCTGACGGCCTTCCGCATTACGGATGGTAGCTGCGGTAGTACCTAACAGCTTTACATTGTGAGCTGCCAGGAAACCGGATTCCTCCAGCTCCATGCCGAGGTTCAGACCAGCCTGTCCTCCCAGGGTGGGGAGAATGCTGTCGGGCTTTTCCTTTTCAATGATCTGCTCCAGAACCTTTACGTTCAGGGGCTCAATATATACCTTATCTGCGATATCTTTATCGGTCATGATGGTCGCAGGATTGGAGTTCACCAGGATTACCTCTACTCCCTCTTCCTTCAGGGAACGGCAGGCCTGGGTACCTGCATAGTCGAATTCCGCTGCCTGTCCGATGACAATAGGACCGGAGCCGATTACCATTACTCGTTTTACATTAGGATTCTTGGGCATCTTAGTTCTCTCCTCTCATCATATGAATGAACCGGTCAAACAGGTAACCGGAGTCCTGGGGTCCCGGACATGCTTCCGGATGGAACTGTACGGTAAAAATATTCTTGCCGGTGTAGGACAGACCCTCGTTGGTACCGTCGTTGACATTGATGAATGCGGGAACCGCTACGGACGGATCCAGCTTATCGGTATCTACCACATAGCCGTGGTTCTGAGAG
>UMGO01036154.1_pt1 | contig 9993 bp, 6 predicted proteins | sample 1965301 | NCBI WGS metagenome assembly UMGO01 (sample SAMEA4836074, study PRJEB28245) | human gut metagenome | biome: gut microbiome; material: fecal sample | place: Denmark | collected 2008 | reverse complement strand
ATCACCATCGAGTGTGCCAGCGACAACACCGAGCCTTACGCTTTTAAGGATGTGGTGTACAAGAGACTCATCGAGCTTTGCACCGACATCTGCAAGCGCAACGGCAAAACCAAGCTGCTCTGGCTGGGCGATAAAACCAAGACACTCAACTACACCCCGAAATCCGACGAGATGGTTCTGACCGTCCATCGGTGGTTTGCCAACAAGAGCTGCCCCGGTAACTGGATGTATGCCCGCATGGGTGAGCTGGCATCCAAGGTCACGGCGACTCTCGGCGGTGATGTGAAGCCCGCCAACCCGGTCAAGCCCACCGGCACAATCAAAGCTGGCGACCTCGTGACCATTACGGGCAGCACCTACTATAACGGCAAAGCCATTCCCGGCTGGGTGAAGAAGCTCCGCTGGTATGTGGTCGAGGTCAGCGGCGACCGTGCGGTCATCAACAAGGATGAGTCCGGTAAGTACGCCATCATGTCGCCGGTCAAGACCTCTGCGCTCACCGTGGCAGGCACGAAACCCTCCGAGGATTACCGCATCCACACCGTGGTGCATGGTGACACCCTCTGGGCAATCGCCAAGAAGTATCTCGGCAACGGCAGCCGCTATAAGGAAATCGTCAGACTGAATGGGCTGAAAAGCAATGTCATCTACAGCGGCATGAAGCTGAAGATTCCGAACAAGTAAACCGAACCTATCACACGCCCTCTGCGGATTTTTCCGTGGAGGGCGTTATTTTTTTTGCCCATTTTACCCTGACAAAAGTGCCTTTTCTCTGGGTATAGCGAGAAACGCTATTTCTCAGGAATGAGGTATCAATCACTATGACAGACACGGAACGCTCACGAATTGTGGAACTCCAACACCAGGGCTACGGATATAAGAAAATATCCGCTATAACAGGGCTACCGCTAAACACAGTAAAGTCCTTTTGCGCCAGGCATCCTGTGCAGATCAAAGAGCCACCGAGCTCAAATGCCCTGTGTCGAAACTGCCTGGCTCCGCTTGAGCAGACACCGCATAAACGGAAAAGGATGTTCTGCTCCGATGCTTGCCGAATGGCGTGGTGGAACGCACATCCCGAAAGAGTGCAGCGAAAAGCGTACTACACACTCGCTTGCCGACATTGCGGGAAGCAGTTTGAAAGCTATGGCAACAGCCATCGGGTGTTCTGCTCCCGTGACTGCTATTTGAAATTTCGCAGGAAGGAGGCCGACCATGAGTGATTACGATAAGCGTCTGTTTGCCTACCAGATGGCGATGGCGCTCGCCCGGAGTATGCGTTCCAAGGGGCTGATCTCAGCCAAAGAGTACGCTAAAATTGATACGATCATCGCCAATAAATATGGCATATCTTCGTGTAGTATATTCCGCTGAAATCGCTGGATAACTGGGGCATTCAGAGGTAATATGTAACACACCTAAGGAGGTGAACCGATGGATAGAATTATAAAACGGGTCGATTTCCCGAAAATCATGCAGCCGCAGTTTTTGAAAGTATGCGCCTACACCCGTGTTTCCTCCGGCAAGGATGCGATGCTCCATTCGCTTTCTGCCCAGGTCAGTCATTACAGCGAAATGATCCAGTCCCATACCGGCTGGGTCTACTGCGGCGTTTACAGCGACGAAGCCCTGACCGGAACCAAGAGCGACCGGGACGGCTTTCAGCAGATGCTGACAGACTGCCGTGCCGGGAAAATCGATATGGTCATTACAAAGAGCATTTCCCGCTTTGCCAGAAACACCGTCACTCTTTTGGAAACCGTCCGAGAGCTGAAAAGCCTGGGCGTTGATGTGTTCTTCGAAGAACAGAACATCCACACCATGAGCGCTGATGGTGAGTTGATGCTGACCATCCTGGCATCGTATGCCCAGGAGGAAAGCCGCTCCGTCAGCGAAAACCAGAAGTGGCGTGTCAAACGGAACTTTGAAGCAGGAATCCCCTGGAACGGGCGAATGCTCGGATACCGAATGCAGGATGGCAAATACTACATCATTCCGGAGGAGGCGGAGCTGGTTCGCCGCATTTATCGAGAATTTCTCGACGGCATGGGTCGAAACCGCATCGCTGCAAAGCTGAATGACGAGGGCATTCAACCCACCAGATACGGTGAAGAATGGCATCCGCAGACGATTGCAAAGATCCTACGGAACTACGCCTACACGGGCAATCTGCTCCTTCAGCGATTTTACTGTGAAAGCTACATCACGAAGAAAACGGTTCCCAACAACGGGCAGAAAACAATGTACCATGCGGAAAGAACCCATGAAGCCATTATCCCTTTGGAAGAGTGGAAGGCAGTGCAGACAGAAATTGAACGGCGAGCTGAGCAGCACAAATCGAAGCCGCCCGCACAGCCGTCTTTCTTTTACACTGGTCGCATTCAGTGTGCAAAATGCGGGAAGAACTTCCGCAGGAAAACAACGGCAGCACGGGTGGTTTGGATCTGTGCCACGCTCAACACCAAAGGGAAAAAGCACTGCGCTTCCAAGCAGATACCGGAGGCCACCCTTGACGAGCTGGTGCGACAGGTCACGGATGACCCTTTCAGCGTCAAAAAAATCATTGCCGATGACGGCAACACCCTGCACTTTCACTTTTCAGACGGCTCAGTGGTCACACGCACCTGGACAGACCGTTCACGAGCTGAAAGCTGGACGCCGGAAATGAAAGAAAAGGCACGACAGCAGTCACTGGCAAGAAGGAGGCAAAAATCATGAACACTGCGGTTCGGACGGTTACGGTGATACCACCGTCCATCAACCCCATGACCCACCTAACTGACACGCCGCTTTACAAACTGCGAGTTGCTGCTTACGCCCGTGTTTCCACGGACAGCGATGAGCAGTTCACCAGCTACGAAGCTCAAATCGACTACTACACGCAGTACATTCAGAGAAACCCGGAATGGACATTCGTAAAGGTCTATACAGATGAGGGGATTTCCGGCACGAATACCAAGCACCGTGCGGGTTTCAATGAGATGATCGAGGATGCCTTGGCGGGAAAAATCGACCTCATCGTTACAAAGTCCGTCAGCCGATTCGCTCGAAACACCGTGGATAGCCTCGTCACCATCCGCAAACTCAAAGAGAAAGGCGTCCAGGTCTACTTTGAAAAGGAGAACATTTACACCTTCGACGGCAAGGGTGAACTGCTGCTCACCATCATGTCGAGCTTGGCGCAGGAAGAAAGCCGCTCCATTTCGGAGAATGTAACCTGGGGGCAGAGAAAACGCTTCGCCGACGGGAAGGTCAACCTGCCATATAAGCAGTTCCTCGGTTACCGCAAAGGAGCGGACGGCTTTCCAGAAGTTGTACCGGAGGAGGCGGTCATTGTCCGCCGAATCTATACTCGATTCATGGAGGGGCTGACGCCGGGAGCTATTGCAAAGGAGCTGACAGCGGATGGAATTCCGACTCCATCGGGAAAACAACGCTGGCAGACCAGTACAGTGGAAAGCATCCTCCAAAATGAGAAGTACAAGGGCGCTGCACTCCTGCAAAAATGCTTTACAGTCGATTTCCTCACGAAAAAGAGGAAGGTCAACGAGGGCGAGGTGCCGCAGTATTATGTGGAACACAGCCATGAGCCAATCATTACGCCGGAAGAGTTCGACAAAGTTCAGACGGAACTTGCTCGGCGCAAGCGAATAAGCCGCCAGTACAGCGGAAAGAGCATTTTCTCCTCCCGCATCGTCTGCGGGGACTGCGGTTCCTACTTTGGCTCAAAAGTCTGGAACTCAACCTCAAAATACCGCAGGGTCATCTGGCAATGCAACGGCAAATTTAAGGGTGAGCACAAATGCGAAACGCCGCATCTGGACGAGGAAACCATCAAAGCACGGTTTGTTGCTGCTATCAACGCCATTATCGACAGCAAGGACAACATCCTTGAGGACTGCCGTCTGATGCAAACCACGCTGACAGACTGCACGGGCATTGATGCAGAGATCGAGAGCCTGCTTGAGGAGATCGATGTGGTGGCCGAGCTGACAAAACGCTGCATCGCAGAGAATTCACAGACGGCGCAGAACCAGAATGAATACGCCGCCCGGTACAATGGATTTGTGGAGCGGTACGAAAAAGCCAAGGCACAGCTTGAGCAACTTCGCGCCACAAAGGTTGCACGGGAAGCCCAGGCGGAAGCCATTGGAGCATTTATGTTCGAGGTGCAGGAACTGGATGCCCTCACCAATTTCGACGATAAGCTCTGGCTGACCGTCATTGACACAGTGACCGTCCACGCCGACGGACGAATGACCTTCAAATTCCAGGGCGGCACAGAAATCGAGGCGTGAGTCCCAAGAAAAATGAAAAGACCGCAGGTTTCAACGCCTGCGGTTTATTGCTGTCCCCATGGGTAGAGTAATGCACCCCCTAAAGCCGTGGTTGCACCCCCCTAAAATCGAAAATGCACCCCCCTCCAAACCGTAATTGCACCCCCTTAACGGGTTTCTATCAAAATTACGGTTCTTTGCCAAAAAAGGTGGTTTTTTAACCACCTTTTATTTTTTATCAAAATTACTTAAAATGCCTTAAAAGTGGCTTAAACACTGGGTTTTTGAGATTTCAAAAATTCAGTTGAGTAATTTTGAATTAAGTTAAAACAAGATAAAATGCAGTCAAACTTACTGTCATTTTAGTTTGCCTGCCGATTTTCAAGGAAACAAGATAATATATTTTTAAAATTTATTACACCGTAACACAAAAGATTTTTTATTATTAAAACAACAAAGAGGTTAAGCAATTTTTTCTAATGCTTAACCTCTTTATTTTACAAAAATTTTCAATTTTTTGTTGTGCTTTTTGACAATATATGATATAATATAAAAACTAAAATTATTGAGGTGATATTTTGTGGAAATAGTTAACTTTAGTGATATATATGACACGTTTATGAAAAACTTAAAGCGTAAAATGATTATTCCTATAATCGGTTCAGGTTTTACTCTTAATAGCGAAGCAAAAAATGGAAAAGTTCCGTCAGGAAAAGACTATCAAGAACATATGATTGATTCTTTGTGTAATAAATTTGAAGAGCTTAAAGACAGTAAGGAAAAGATGTACAATGAACCTTTTTCTCAAATAGCTGAATTATATATCAAGCAGATTGATGATATTGACAAAAGGAATTACTTTGTTTCCAATTTTACCGATGTGAAAATCCGAGAGAAAAATAAGATTGACTTTTTAAAAATTGAATGGCCCTACATTTACACACTAAATATTGATGATGCAATCGAAAAAAACAGTAAATTTAATCATACTATCTGTTGTAATAATGAGAATGTAATTGAATCTGTCTTTGACGAGTTTAATTGTGTTATTAAATTACATGGTGATGTGAATAATTTAATTAATTATGGAAATTATAATTCAATTATTTTTTCAAGTAAACAGTACGCAACAAGTTTAGAAAGTAACAAAGTCCTTTTAAACAAATTAAATCATGATGCTTTATACCAAAACTTATTGTTTATAGGATGTAGCTTAAATGACGAAATTGATATATTAACTGTTCTTCCAGATGAGCGTTGCGAATGCGTTACGAGCAGATACTTATGTTTTGTAGGAGAACCTACTAAACTTGAAAGCATGAAGTATGAAAGTTTTGGAATTACTCATATAGTTAAGTTTAATTCTTATGATGATATTTATCAGAAAATCTATAAATCCTGGGTTGAAACTCAAAAAATAGCTACTGACGATTTAGATAATTATAAAAGTTTTATTGTTGAACAATCAGATGACTCGTTTGAAACAAATAAATCTTTTTTCTTATATGGTAAAAGTTTAGTAAACAAAAACAAAATTATACTTCCTCACTTTTTTATTAGTCGTGAAATAACAAAAAATATAATAACAGATATAGAAAAATTTAATTTACAATTTGTAATCGGAAGTAGCTATTCAGGCAAGACTTACATTTTTTACGATATTGCTACCAAAATTAAAGATCAAGACATATTTATTTTTGAAACCAAAGACAGAATTTCTGATAAAGCATTTATAAATTTATTAAACAAGGAAAATTCCATATTCTTATTTGATAGTAATTCATTATCCATAAATCAAATAGAACTGATTATGAAAAAATTATATTTACTAAAAAGTAATAACAATAAGGCAATAATTTTTTCGTTAAAAGGCAACAGCGAACTATTTGGTTTAATTAGGCTATTAGAAGATGATAAGATAATCAATAAGCGTAATTTTTCTATAAAAAGTGTAGATAATAAATTTTCAAGTGATGAAGCCAAAAACATAAATTCAAAATTAACTGGTACTGGTATTGGTATAATCAATAAAAGTAAAACTATATTAGATAATATACTTGATTTAAACAGTAACAATAGAATATCTACAAGTAATAAATTCAATAAAATTCAGCTGTCATTTGATACTGAAAAGCAAATTGCTACATTAATAATATTAGCAATTGAGAAAAAAGTCTATTCATCTCAAGTTTTAAAATTTAATATATTGAGTGAAATTTATAATCAAAAATCAAGAGCATATCCATTAATAGATCTTGAAGAAACTTGGAATTTTGAAATAAGCGCTAGTGATAACTCCCCTCAAAAATATGTAGTTAATGCGGAATATTGGCTATATAAACAACTGGAATTATTTTCAGAAAACGCTGAACACCATAAGATTATTGTTAATGCTTTTAAATATATAGTTTCAAAAATAATAGAAACAGAAGGAAAACCAGATATATTAAAGTACAATAAGCAATCTTATAAAAAATTTATTTTATTCGACAATATTAATATGATTTTTAGGATTTATGGAAGAGATAGTTTAGTGCTTATTTCTAAGATATATGAAGGATTAAATTGCTACTTATCTAATGATCCAAATTATCTTCACCAAAGGGCAAAATGTTATATAAAATTGGCTTCCAGTGAAAGTGGTTATGATAAAAAAATCGAATTGTTTGAAAAAAGCCATAGAGATGCTAATCTAGCTTATCAAATATTTGAACAAAGGTATCATGAGTGTGGTAATAATAAAATTTTAATATCTTTAGCTCATGTAGAATACACACAAGCTGTGATTTTGTGTCATAAATGTAAGATAAATGATTACCAAAATGTCGATGATAACACTACAGCCATACTAACATTAGATAGTGCACTTGCTTCTCCACATAATTCATATGATTATGCAAAGAAGGATTATATTAATTATGATAACGTGGTTCAGAAACTTTTTGATAAAGCTATGCTCGACAGTTCTATAATAAAGGATGAAGCAAAAAACAGCGTAGAAAACTTATTTAAACTACTAAAGGAAAATTGATGCCTATCCATATGTTTTGTTTAGTCATCTAAATCAACTAATTATTATCTTTACAATTCAAGAACTCGAAATTCAAATTAACGAATTCCGAGTTCTTTATTTTTATGATATAAAAGATATAAAAATAGATAATTAATACCAACCTGCTTTTCTAACAAGAACTTTCTTATCCCAGTGATCATTTTCAGATACTTCCTCGTCGTAAGCTGGGGTGATTGTTTCTGTATAAGCTTCTCTCCAATGACCGTCCTCTACTGTTTTTGTGCCTGTCTGTACATATTCTTTTTCATAGTGATATGCACCTGCACCATTAGTTTCCAATTCCCAAAGTAAATGCTCATCCATCTGGTTGTCATCTGTCAGTTTCATACCACAATTATTACATACATTGTAGCCTACCCAACCATATACTGGTTCTTCGTGAGTACCTGTTACGATCCATTCTTTATCGTGAAATTTTGTCACAGCATCGTGATGCTTATAGTACTTATATTTCTTAGCTGTCGTTTCAGTATTTGACGCTGGCTTCTTGTTGTTACTTGAAGAAGTAGCTGGCTTCTGATTATTACTTGAAGAGTTGCTTGGCTTAGCTGGCTTCTTGTCGTTATCAGATGTATTTGTCTTTGAAGTGTTGTCTTTCTTAGTATCTTCTTTCTTTTCGGTGTTACCCTTGTTGCTGTTGTTTTTGTTAGATACTGTAGTTTTTACATCGTCAACCTTAACTGTAACTGTCTTACCGTCATCGGTTTTTACTTCTACCTTACCGTCTTTTACTTCGACTTTCTTACCATTCTTGTCTGTGATGTTGCCGTCTTTGTCGACCTTGATTTCACCCTTGTCTACCAAATCTTTAACTGCCTTTGAAACTGTTACCGCAGGAACTGTAGTTGCCTGTGCAGTGGTCTGAGCAGAAGTTGTTGCGGTCGGAACTTTGTCACTTTTACAACCTGCAAGAAGACTTGTGCCGACTGTTGTGCCTGCAAAAAGTAAGGTCATACCGCAAGCCATAGCTATGACTTTTGTCTTAACCGCTGTAACTGCACCTGTCTTAACCGCAGTTGCGGTACTCGATTTTACCGCTGTTGAAACACCCTTTGAAGCCGCAGTTACAAGGCTTTCTCCGTTTGGAAGTGTGATTTTTATGCTCGGAACGCAAAGGCTCTTTGCCTGCTCTCTGAAAATTGTTGTAAAGAACGGCACAAATACAACACCGTGAAGCTTGTCACCGCTTTTATTTTCGTAATCTTCAATTGCAGTTTTCATCTTTGCCCTTGAATAATTGAGCCTTGAAAGCACAGTACCCCTTGAACATTCAAAGACTTCTGCGATTTCATCAACAGTCATTTCATTAAAATAGTGCATAATCACTGTCTGATACTGAACATCGGACAGTACTTCCTGCATAATCGAAAGAATAATTTCTCTCTTTGCCTTGTCTGAAATGTATTCTTCGGGAATTGATATACGCTCGTCAACTATTGCCTGATTTTCAAAAATTTCATCGTCCAGTTGGATTTCACCTTTACCTTTCAAATAATTTTTGCACTTATTAACGGCAATTCTGTTAAGCCAACTTCTGATTTGTGATGATTTTTCCAAAGATTGGATTTTTAAAAAAGCCGTTATGTAAGTTTCCTGCATAATGTCCTGTGCAGTTGTTTCGTTCTTTAAAAAGCTGATACAAGTAAACCACACTTCACGCTCTGTAAGCTTGTAGAGCTTTTCAAATGATTTGTTATCTCCCTTTTTAATTTTCTCTACTAAGTGGGAAATGTTCATAAAATAACCTCCTCTCATTTCCTTTCATAATATAGACAATTTAAAACGGCTTTTGATTTTATAAAATCCGAAAAAATTTTAAAATTTTTCAAATTTTGTCGATTTTTTTAAATAGCAAATATTTTTCGCATAAAACAAAAAGTGCGTAGCTGAAGCTACGCACGAAAAATACATAGCTTTGATTGTTGCGACACAATATTTCACTTATAAGGTGTGAAAAGTAAAGCCTGCATTTTTACCGAAATAAAAACACACACTTAGGTGAACTTTAAATTAAATTTTTGTTTGGCATTTTTATTTTAGCATACAATATATGAAAATTCAATATTATTTTAAATTAACTTTTAAAATGTATGTAAAAGAATTTAACAATATCAATTCCGTACTATCATATTTCTGTTTATCAAACATCCCGTTTACAAGCAAAAGTATATCGTAGTATCATTGTTATTATACAGAATTAAATTTGCATAAAAAATCAGGCAATCGTTATGACTGCCCGATTTGTTTTTGGAAAATTACAATTTTAATCCTATTTATGCACTGTTTTACACGCACTAACCGTAATCAGAGTGCCATGACTTTTTGAGAGATTTCTGCCGGAGATGACACTGTGCCGACGCACTTGTACTCTTCGGTTTCTTCCTTGGTTTTAAAGCCCCAGCCGTATAGCACAGCGAGGAAGTCCATACCTATTTCTTCCGCACCCTTTGCCTCGATTGTGCTGTCGCCGACAAGGATACTCTCTTCAACGGAAACTCCTGTCTGCTCACACGCCTGCAAAAGCAGATGACTCTTTGTGAGGTTTGTACCGACATCTGTTGCACATACTGCGTCGAAAACATCCGACGCCTCGTAGGTTTCAAGAATATCCGTTGTGAACATTCTGTGCTTTTGAGTTGCTAT
>UMGO01032127.1_pt1 | contig 10101 bp, 4 predicted proteins | sample 1965301 | NCBI WGS metagenome assembly UMGO01 (sample SAMEA4836074, study PRJEB28245) | human gut metagenome | biome: gut microbiome; material: fecal sample | place: Denmark | collected 2008 | reverse complement strand
GGCGGACGAAACCGGCGTGTTCGGAATGCAGATCGGCGACGGCACCTTTGTGATGGAATCTGCGGAGGGGGCGCAGCTCCCCATGCCCGAGGACGAGCGGCTGATGGGGAACCTCACGACCTCCCTGTGCGACGGTGACGCGATAAACAGCTTCCGCAGCTTCTGGCAGGAGGGCGGATTCCGGGCGGTTATGCTTTCCAGCGACGGGCTGATAAACTCCTTTGTCAGCCGGGGGGATTTCCTGAGCTTCGCCTCCAGAACTTCCGCGCTGCCCCGGGAGGGAGTGCCTGCACTGACGGAGCACCTACTGGAGCGTTCCAGGGCAGGCAGCCGGGACGATATTTCGGTCGCTGTTATCCGATGGGGCTGCCCGTAAGGCGCAAAACGGCTTTCTGCCCCTGTTTAAGCCGTTTTGTGCGTATTATTACAAAATCAGACGTTTTTTGCGCGAAGTTTGTCAAAATGGGCAAAAAAATCGTCCCTAATAACAAAAATGTGCGGATTTATCCGCCTTTTTTTTATCCTTAAATGCTTGACTTTTGGCGCTGTTTGGTGTATAATATCATAATGTATCATAATGGATATGTGTGTGAAAAAGCTGTTTTTTGACCCTGACAAGGCGTCAAAATCCGATATTTTCCAGCTATCCGGACCGGATTTTTATTAAGGAGTGATAAAGCCGATGGTGAATGTTAAGCCCATACAGCTCGGAAAAACCACCCGAATGAGTTTTTCTAAGATCAATGAGGTCATCGATATGCCGAACCTCATCGGTATTCAGAAGGATTCCTACGAATGGTTCCTGAATGACGGTATCAAGGAGATCTTCAAGGAGTTCTCCCCGATCACCGATTCCAATGGCAGATACGAACTCTCGTTCATCAGCCACCGCCTTGACGACAAGACTAAGTATACCATTGAGGAGTGCAAGGAGCGTGACGCTACCTATGCTATTCCGATCCGTGTGACCGCGCGTCTTCTCAACAAGGAGACCGGCGAGTTCATGGACAACGAGATCTATATGGGCGATCTGCCGCTTATGACCGACAGCGGTACCTTCGTCATCAACGGCTCTGAGCGTGTTGTAGTATCTCAGCTGGTTCGTTCCCCGGGCGTTTACTACGGCTTCGAGAACGACAAGACCGGTAAGCCCCTCTACAAGGCTACCGTTATCCCGAACCGCGGCGCATGGCTCGAATACGAGATGGACGCCAACGACGTATACTATGTCCGCATAGATAAGAACAGAAAGATCCCCGTTACCACGTTCCTGCGTGCGCTGGGTCTTTCCTCCAACGCTGAGCTGACCGCTAAGTTCGGCGAGGATCCCAGGATTCTTGCTACCATCGAGAAGGACAGCACCCAGAACAAGGAAGAGGCTCTCCTCGAGGTCTACAGAAAGCTGCACCCCGGCGACATGACCAGCGTTGAGTCCGCGCAGAATTACCTCAACAACCAGTTCTTCGACGCAAAGAGATATGATCTGTCCAGATTCGGACGTTACAAGTACAACAAGAAGCTCGCTATCTCCGACAGACTGTACGGCAGAAAGATAGCTGAACCGGTCATCGCTCCTATGACCGGCGAGATTCTCGCTGACGAGGGTGATATCATCAACCGCGAGAAGGCTCTCGAGATCGAGAATGCCGGCGTTATCGACGTAGCTGTTTACCACCCCGAGCGCGAGGACGCCATCGTCCGTGTTACCGGTAACGGCATGGTGGATATCAGGGTCTACACCGGCGATATGGACGTTGAATCCCTCGGCATCAACGAGCATGTTCGCTTCGCTGTTCTCCGCGATATCCTTGAAACCGCGGCAGGCGACCAGGAAGAGCTGGCGCGCCTCATCAAGAACCGCGCTGAGGAGCTTATCCCCAGACACATCACAATCGAAGATATATTTGCGACTGTAAGCTACTTCCTCGATCTCTGCGAGAAGGTCGGCACAGTCGATGACATCGACCACCTCGGCAACAGACGTATCCGCTGCGTAGGCGAGCTGCTCCAGAATAACTTCAGAATGGGCTTCGTCCGCATGGAAAAGACCATTCACGAGAGAATGCAGCTCAACGGTCAGGATCAGGAGAAGGTTTCCCCGGCGTCCCTCATCAATGCACGCCAGGTTATCTCCGCGATGAGAGAATTCTTCGGCTCCTCTCCGCTGTCCCAGTTCATGGATCAGAACAACCCACTGGCTGAGCTTACTCACAAGCGCCGTCTGTCCTCTCTGGGTCCGGGCGGTCTGTCCAGGGACAGAGCCGGATTCGAGGTCCGCGACGTACACTACTCCCACTACGGAAGAATGTGTCCTATTGAGACCCCTGAAGGTCCTAACATCGGTCTGATCTCCTATCTTGCTTCCTTTGCGAGAATCAACGTGTACGGCTTCATTGAGGCCCCCTACAGACGCGTTGACAAGGCTACCGGCAGAGTACTCGACGAGGTAGTCTACATGACCGCTGACGAAGAGGATAACTACGTTGTGGCTCAGGCCAACGAGCCGCTGGATGATGAAGGTCATTTCGCAAGACCGATGGTTCACGCACGCTGCCGCGATACTATCCGTGAGTTCGAACGCGACAAGATCGATTTTATGGACGTATCCCCGAAGATGGTCGTTTCCGTCGCTACGGCTATGATCCCGTTCCTCGAGAACGATGACGCGAACCGTGCACTGATGGGTGCGAACATGCAGCGTCAGGCTGTGCCGCTGATGGTTACCGACAATCCTATCGTCGGAACCGGTATGGAGTATAAGGCAGCCGTTGACTCCGGCGTTGTCATCTGCTCCAAGGAAGACGGCGTAGTCACCGATGTTGACGCAGACAAGATCATCATCACAAACGACCTCGGTCAGGAGCACATCTACAGACTCATCAAGTTCAAGCGCTCCAACCAGGGCAACTGCGTAAACCAGCGCCCGATCGTAAGCAAGGGCGAGAAGGTTAAGGCAGGCGACGTTATTGCAGACGGTCCTGCAACAAAGATGGGCGAGATCGCGCTCGGTAAGAACGCCCTCATCGGCTTTACCACATGGGAAGGCTACAACTACGAGGATGCGGTCCTTATCAACGAGAAGCTCGTTTATAATGACGTTTACACTTCAATTCATATAGAGGAATACGAACTCGAGTGCCGTGAAACCAAGCTCGGCTCCGAGGAGATCACCCGTGATATCCCGAATCTTTCCGACGAGGCTCTCAAGGACCTTGATGAGCGCGGTATCGTTCGTATTGGCGCTGAGGTACACTCCGGCGATATCCTGGTAGGTAAGGTTTCTCCCAAGGGCGAAACTGAGCTGAACGCGGAGGAAAGACTGCTCCGCGCGATCTTCGGCGAGAAGGCAAGGGAAGTGCGCGACAACTCTCTGAGAGTTGCCCACGGCGTAAGCGGTATCGTTGTTGACGTAAAGGTATTCAACCGCGACAACTGCGACGAGCTGTCACCCGGAGTAAACGAGAAGGTTCGTGTATATATCGCACAGAAGAGAAAGATCTCCGTCGGCGATAAGATGGCGGGCCGTCACGGTAACAAGGGTGTCGTTTCCAGAATTCTCCGCCAGGAGGATATGCCGTTCCTTCCGGACGGTACTCCGCTTGACATCGTGCTGAATCCTCTGGGCGTACCTTCCCGAATGAACATCGGACAGGTGCTCGAGGTTCACCTTGGATACGTTGCAAAGGCGCTCGGCTGGAAGATCGCAACACCGGTATTCGACGGCGCGCACGAGCAGGATATCCGCGAGCTGTACGAGGCTGCAAGAGCGGTCAACAGCGGCAAGATGGACGAGAACGCAGAGCGTATCTACAACATGAACAGAGAGCCGGGCGAACACAGCGAGGCTGAGCTGCTGGGTGCGAACTCCGCAGGAATCGACTTCACGAAGATCGCATTCACCTCTGACTGTAAGACGCAGCTGACAGACGGCAGAACCGGCGAGAAGTTCGACGGACCTGTAACTGTTGGTTATATGTACTACCTCAAGCTGCACCACCTGGTTGACGATAAGATCCACGCACGTTCCACCGGTCCTTACTCTCTCGTAACACAGCAGCCTCTGGGCGGTAAGGCTCAGTTCGGCGGTCAGCGTTTCGGTGAGATGGAGGTTTGGGCTCTCGAGGCTTACGGCGCTGCATATACGCTTCAGGAGATCCTGACCGTCAAGTCCGACGACCTGATGGGACGTCAGAAGACCTACGAGGCTATCGTAAAGGGCGAGCCCGTTCCGAAGCCTGGTGTTCCTGAGTCCTTCAAGGTAATGATCAGAGAGCTTCAGGGTCTTGGTCTGGACGTAAGAGTCCTGGACGACAAGGGCGAAGTCGTTGATCTCAGAAATGACGGCGACGAGGACGAGGACGAAACTGGATACGCTTCTGAAACAATGGATTTCAACTACAACACTAATGAGGACGAGCTTAATGACAGAGGCTACGGAATCGTGAACGAGGACGAGATCAATGGTGAATCCGCTGGCTCCTCCGACGATGAGGACGGCTTCGGCGAGGGCAATCTCCCGGATGATGAGCCGATCGACTTCGGCGAGGACGAGTGATCCTCCCGATAATCCCGTGACGAATACAGCCTGCCGCGACCGGCAGCTTTAGCAGCTGTCGGCTGGGGCTTTCATAAAGAAACGAGGTAATAAATTGAACACTGTTTTTGAGTCAATGAAGATCGGACTTGCCTCTCCCGACCAGATAAGAGAATGGTCCTACGGTGAAGTGCTCCGTCCTGAAACCATAAACTATCGTACCCAGAAGCCGGAAAAGGAAGGTCTGTTCTGCGAGCGTATCTTTGGCCCGCAGAAGGACTGGGAGTGTAACTGCGGTAAGTACAAGCGCATTCGCTTCAAGGGCAAGGTCTGCGAGAAGTGCGGCGTTGAGGTTACCCGTGCGAAGGTAAGACGTGAGCGTATGGGTCACATCGAACTGGCTGCCCCGGTTTCCCACATCTGGTATTTCAAGGGCACACCCTCCCGCATCGGTCAGGTGCTGGATATCTCTCCCAAAAGACTGGAAGAGGTGCTCTATTTCACAAAGTATATCGTTATAGATCCCGGCGAGGCCAAGGAGCTGAGCAAGAACCAGCTGCTGGAGGAGAAGGAGTACGCTAACTTCCGCACGAAGTACGGCTCCGACTTCAAGGCAGGCATGGGCGCAGAGGCTATCAAGGAGCTTCTCCAGGAGATCGACCTTGAAAAGCTCTCCAATGAGCTGAAGGAGGAGCTGGCAACAACCCAGCAGGGTCAGAAGCGCGTAAAGCTGCTTAAGCGCCTTGATGTCGTAGAGGCGTTCCTCCAGTCCCACAACCGTCCCGAGTGGATGATCCTGGACGTTATCCCGGTAATCCCTCCGGATATCCGCCCGATGGTACAGCTGGACGGCGGACGTTACGGCGTTTCCGACCTGAACGACCTGTACCGCCGCGTTATCAACAGAAACAACCGTCTGAGAAAGCTCATCGAGATGCACTCCCCGGAGATCATCGTGAGAAACGAGAAGCGCATGCTCCAGGAAGCTGTTGACGCACTTATAGATAACGGCAGACACGGCAGAGCGTACACCGGTTCCAACAACCGTCCGCTCAAGTCCCTTTCCGACCTGTTAAAGGGTAAGCAGGGACGTTTCCGTCAGAACCTGCTCGGTAAGCGTGTTGACTACTCCGGACGTTCCGTTATCGTCGTTGGTCCTGAGCTGAAGATGGATCAGTGCGGTCTGCCTAAGGAGATGGCTCTTGAGCTGTTCAAGCCGTTCGTTCTCAACGATCTGGTAGTAAAGGGCAGCGCTCAGAACATCAAGCAGGCCAAGAAGATGGTAGAGCGTGCAGACGACAAGGTATGGGATTCCCTTGAGTGCGTTATCAAGGATCACCCCGTTCTGCTGAACCGTGCGCCTACACTGCACAGACTGGGTATCCAGGCGTTCTCTCCGGTACTCGTTGAGGGTCGTGCGATCAAGCTGCACCCCCTGTGCTGTACCGCATTCAACGCGGACTTCGACGGCGACCAGATGGCGGTACACCTCCCCCTGTCCGCAGAGGCTCAGGAAGAGGCGCGCACCCTCATGCTCGCAGCCAAGAACCTGCTGAAGCCGTCTGATGGACGTCCTGTTACTGTTCCTACACAGGATATGGTACTGGGTTCCTACTATCTGACCATCGAAAAGGCCGGCGAGAAGGGCGAAGGCAAGGTATTCCGTGACGCCAACGAAGCGCTCATGGCTTACCAGGACGGCATAATCTCCATTCACGCAAATATAAAGGTAAGAGTTACCAAGGATCTCGGCGACACCAAGATCACAAGACTTGTTCCGGCTACCGTCGGCAGGATCATCTTCAACGAGCACATTCCGCAGGATCTGGGCTACGTTGACAGAACAGATCCCGAGCACCAGTTGGATTACGAGATCTCCTTCAAGGTCGGCAAGAGCCAGCTTGGTAAGATAATAGACCGTTGCCTCAAGATCCACGGCACAGCTACCACAGCTCAGGTGCTGGATAAGATCAAGGCGATGGGTTATAAGTACTCCACAAGATCCGGTATCACCGTTGCGGTAAGCGACGCTGTTATCCCTCCGCAGAAGGCAGAGATCCTCGCCGACGCGGACGCAAAGATCGCAAAGCTGAACAAGCGCTTCAACCGTGGTTTCATCTCCAACTACGAGCGCCAGGAAGAGTTCAAGAAGATCTGGAACAAGGCTACCGAGGACGTCGGAAACGCTCTGACGGCAAACCTCGACAAGTACAACAATATCTTCATGATGGCGGACTCCGGTGCGCGTGGTTCTACAAACCAGATCAGACAGCTGGCAGGTATGAGAGGACTTATCGCGAACACCTCCGGTAAGACCATCGAAATGCCTATCAGAGCTAACTACCGTGAGGGTCTGACAGTCCTGGAGTACTTCATCTCCGCCCGCGGCGCCCGTAAGGGACTTGCCGATACCGCGCTGAGAACGGCGGACTCCGGTTATCTGACCAGACGACTTGTTGACGTATCCCAGGAAGTCATCGTACGCGAAGAGGACTGCGGCACCACCGATGGTATCGACGTATACGAGATCAAGGAAGGCAAGGAGCTGGTCGAGAAGCTCGGCGAACGTCTTGTGGGACGCTTCCTCTCCGAGGACTTCAAGGACAAGGACGGCAACGTCCTCGTATCCCGTGATAAACTCATGACCGACGCTGACGCAGCAAAGATCGTGGATTCCGGCGCTGAGCTGGTAAAGATCCGTTCTGTTCTTACCTGCGGACTCAAGAACGGCGTGTGCGCACGCTGCTATGGCGCTTCCCTGGCAACAGGTCAGCTCATCAATATCGGCGAGGCTGTTGGTATCATCGCGGCACAGTCCATCGGTGAGCCTGGTACTCAGCTGACAATGAGAACGTTCCATACCGGTGGTATTGCTTCCGCCGAGGATATCACACAGGGTCTTCCCCGTGTCGAGGAACTGTTCGAGTCCCGCCGCCCGAAGAACGCTGCGATCATCGCAAGAGTCGGCGGTAAGGTCCGCTACGAGAAGATCAAGAAGCAGAACAACATCATAATTACCCAGGAGGACGGCACCGAGGAAGCTTATCCGATTTCCTACGACCTCCGCCCGAGAGTATATGAGGGTGATACAGTAAATGTCGGCGATCCGCTGACCATCGGTTCCTTCAACCCCCACGACGTGCTGGAAGTACTCGGTGAAGAGGCAGTTCAGAACTACATCATCGCAGAGGTACAGAAGGTTTATCGTATGCAGGGTGTTGATATCAACGATAAGCACATTGAGGTCATCGTTCGTCAGATGATGAGAAAGATCAGGATCACCGATCCGGGCGACAGCTACCTGCTGCCTGGTTCCATCATCGGCAAGAACGAGCTTACCCAGGTCTGCGAGGAGATCCAGCAGCGCATAGACAACGGCGAGGCTGGTCTGAGAATGCCGCAGAGCGAGGCAGTCCTGCTCGGTATTACCAAGGCATCTCTGGCTACGGACAGCTTCCTGTCTGCTGCTTCCTTCCAGGAGACCACACGAGTTCTCACTGACGCGGCTATCCGCGGCAAGGAGGATCCGCTGCTCGGTCTGAAGGAGAACGTCATCATCGGTAAGCTTATCCCTGCCGGCACAGGTCTTTACGCTGAAGAGCGTGAGGCCGAGAAGGAGGCTCTCGCAGCAGCAGAGAATGCTTCTGAGGACAATGTTGGCTAAAATGCACAAAAAAGTGCGCGCGTGATACAAATGTAACGGTGTTTGCTACAAAGTTTCGCTGAAACTCTTGACAAACACCGTTCTTTGCTTTAAAATATATAAATGTGTGTGAGTATATTTTTCGAGATCGTCGGGAAAATACATGCATACGAAAAATTATTGGAGGTGAAATAATGCCTACGTTTAATCAGCTTGTCCGCAAGGGACGCGAGGTTTCTGAGAAGAAATCCAAGGCTCCTGCACTCCAGAAGTCAATGAACACACTGCGCAAGCAGCAGGTTGACCAGTCTTCTCCCCAGAAGAGAGGCGTGTGCACAGCCGTTCGTACTCAGACCCCTAAGAAGCCGAACTCCGCTATGAGAAAGGTAGCCAGAGTAAAGCTTTCTAACGGTTATGAAGTTACAGCTTATATTCCCGGTATCGGACACAAACTGCAGGAACACTCTGTTGTACTGATCCGTGGCGGTCGTGTTAAGGACCTTCCTGGTGTGCGTTACCACATCATCAGAGGTACACTCGACGCTCAGGGTGTAGACAAGAGAATGCAGGGACGCTCCAAGTATGGTGCAAAGCGTCCGAAGGCTGGAAAGAAAGCGTAATTTCTGACTTATTGCTGTCAGACAAGGCATTATTTATGATAGAGCCTCTGTTTGGACGGCGGAAGGTCAATGCCACCCGAGAGGGTAGGATTTATGCTTTCGAGTACCTATGATTTTCATTTCGTATGAAGGAGGGAAGTAAAGTGCCAAGAAGAGGTAATGTTCCGAAGCGTGAAGTTCTTCCGGATCCTGTGTACGGCTCTGAGCTCGTAACAAGACTGGTAAACAATATCATGCTCGACGGAAAGAAGGGCGTAGCCCAGAAGATCGTATACGGCGCATTTGAGATCGTTGCTGAGAAGACCGGCAAGGACGCTCTGGAAGCTTTCGAGGAGGCAATGGAGAACATCATGCCGCAGCTCGAGGTTAAGGCTCGCCGTGTCGGCGGTGCAACCTACCAGGTTCCTATGGAGGTTCGCCCCGAGAGAAGACGCACACTCGGTCTGAGATGGATCACCACCTACAGCCGTGCGCGTAACGAGAAGACAATGAAGGAAAGACTTGCAAACGAGATCCTGGACGCACTGAACGGTCAGGGCGGCGCTTGCAAGAAGCGTGACGATACTCATAAGATGGCTGAAGCTAACAAGGCTTTCGCACATTATAAGTGGTAATCAGAAACAGATGAGTTACCTGGGGCGCATACCCCGGGTAATTCCAGAATTACGGAGGAATTTATGAAAAGAGACGTATCTCTCGAAATGACCCGTAATATTGGTATCATGGCGCACATCGACGCCGGCAAGACCACCACAACTGAGCGTATCCTGTTCTACACTGGTATCAACCACAAGATCGGTGAAACTCACGATGGTACTGCTACGATGGACTGGATGGTTCAGGAGCAGGAGAGAGGTATCACAATCACCTCCGCTGCTACCACGGCCTTCTGGAAGGACCATAGAATCAATATTATCGACACCCCTGGTCACGTTGACTTCACCGTTGAAGTTCAGCGTTCCCTGAGAGTGCTTGACGGTTCCGTAACTGTTTTCTGTGCAAAGGGCGGCGTAGAGCCTCAGTCAGAAACAGTATGGCGTCAGGCAGATGAATACCATGTACCCAGAATGGCTTATGTCAACAAGATGGATATCATGGGCGCAGACTTCTACAACGTAGTACAGATGATGCACGACAGACTGAAGTGCAACGCTGTTCCGATCCAGCTGCCTATCGGCGCTGAGGCGGACTTCAAGGGAATCATCGACCTCGTTGAGATGAAGGCTGATGTATACTACGACGATATCGGTAAGGATATGCGTGTTGAGGATATCCCTGCTGACATGATGGATAAGGCTAAGGAA
>UMGO01060322.1_pt1 | contig 10127 bp, 5 predicted proteins | sample 1965301 | NCBI WGS metagenome assembly UMGO01 (sample SAMEA4836074, study PRJEB28245) | human gut metagenome | biome: gut microbiome; material: fecal sample | place: Denmark | collected 2008 | reverse complement strand
CATTGTTTGTCTCTTCAACTACAATTTTGGAGCTTCCTATGTTCTTTTTCAATATTTATTTTTGATTATCCTACATTTTTCCGTGATGAGGGATTTTTGTTTTATATGAAAGTTACCGTTATTTATATAACTTCATCTTATATATGTTTGACGCCTTTATTTGCGAAATTCACTTTACAGTCATTTTGCGTCACTATAATATGGGTGTAAAATGAATTTGGAGGTATATTTTATGGAAATTCTGAAAGTTGAAAATCTTACAAAAACCTACGGAAGCGGTGAAAACCTTGTCCATGCGGTTGACGATGTTTCGTTCTCGGTTGAAAAGGGCGAATTTGTTGCCATTGTCGGTGCAAGCGGCAGCGGCAAGTCAACTCTTCTTCATCTCATCGGCGGTGTTGACCGTCCCACAAGCGGAAAAATTTTTGTTGACGGCAACGATATAAGCAAAATGAATGATGACAAGCTTGCCGTATTCCGCCGCAGACAGGTGGGCATTGTCTATCAGTTCTACAATCTTATCCCGATTCTGACTGTTGAAGAAAACATCACGCTCCCCTGTGACCTTGACGGCAGAGGTGTTGACAGAGAAAGACTTGAGATGATTCTTGATTCGTTCGGACTGCGTGCAAGAAGAAAACACCTTCCAAACCAGCTTTCGGGCGGTCAGCAACAGAGAACATCTATTGCCAGAGCACTCATTAACAATCCGTCTCTTGTGCTTGCCGATGAACCGACAGGCAACCTTGATTCAAAGTCAAGCGAAGAGGTTATGAGTATGCTCAAAATGTGCAATCAGAGTTACGGACAGACTGTTATAATGATTACGCACAACCTTGACATTGCAAAACAGGCAGACAGAATCATAACAATCAGCGACGGCAAAATCGTTGAGGAGGTTTGATTTTATGAAACTTCTCAACAAGCTTACTCTTAAAAACCTGCGGCTTAACAAGGTGCGTACAATTGTTACAATCGTGGGAATTATGCTCTCGGCGGCACTCATCACGGTTGTTTCGGGAATGGCACTCAGCGGACGACAGACTATGATTGACGGTCAAACAACCTGGTCGGGCAATTATGATGTTGCACTTGATATTATCGACACCGCAAAAATTGATAAAATCCGACAGAACCGTAATGTTGAAAATGCCTTCTATAAAGAAAGGCTCGGATATGCCAGGACAAAAAATGCTGACGGCGAAATCTGCGATTACAGCGTTCTTGCCATGAGCGAAAATACCTACGGCAACTGTTTTAAGATAGACCTTATAAAGGGCAAGTTCCCCACAAATTCGGGTGAGGCTGTTGTTACAAAATCGTTTAAAACACAGGACGGAAAATATGTGAAAGTCGGCGATAAAATCACACTTGATGTCGGTGTTCTTACCGACAAAGACGGCAATGTCCTCGATGAGGAAGGCATTCATAATTTGTTGCAAAAAAATTTTAATAAGTGCAGCATTATTGACACGGTAAAAAGAACCTATACCGTAACGGGTATTATTGAAAGACCGAAAACGAGCGAACTCTATGATCCGTCAAATCTTTCTATGATATATACCGTGTCTGATGAAAAAGCTCCTGTCGAGGCAATCAAAACAAAGCATATGAATAAGCTGTATATCGCCTATACTCCTCAGAGCGAAAGCGATTATCTTCAAAATACAGCGGATATTTTAGGCTTTAAAGCTGATGATATGAGTAATGTAATCAGCGATGAAATTTCACCCGAAGATCAGCAGACCTCTGGAATAAATGCATACGAATTCAATTCCATACTCCTCAGTATGAAAGGCTACGGTTCAAATGAGGCAACAAATACTGTGATTTTCAGCCTTGCCGTTATTATCATTATTATAGTAATGCTTGCAAGCGTGTTTGTAATCCGCAACAGCTTTGCAATTTCAATTACCGAGAAAACGAGTATGTACGGTATGCTTGCATCAGTCGGTGCAACCAAAAGGCAAATCCGCAGAAATGTGATTTTTGAGGGCTTCATTCTCGGCTTAATCGGTATCCCTCTCGGCATACTTCTCGGACTCGGTGTAAACGCAATTCTTATTACAATACTCAACAGCGTTCTCAGTGATATGCTGAGCGGTGCAACATTTGTATTTGTAACTCCGACAATTCCGATTATTTGTGCAATCGTTCTTTCGGCTGTTACTATATTCTGTTCATCATTCTTCATTGCACTGCGTGCGTCAAGAATCCCACCGCTTGTTGCAATCAGAGGCAACAAGGATATCAAGGTAAAGAATAACAAACCGTACCGCACATCCAAGCTTACGAAAAAGCTTTTCGGTGTAGGCGGTGAAATCGCCTCAAAGAGCCTTAAACGCAGTAGGAAAAAGTATCGCACAACGGTTATTTCAATCGTTGTAAGCGTTGCAATGTTCATTGCAGTTTCGGCATTTATGGACTATGGAATGACATATACAGAGCATTACTACGGCAAAACAGACTACAGCTATATGGTTTCCGGAATTGATACAAAACAGGCTCAGACAATTGAAAAAATGCCTGAAATTGAAAATTATCTGACAGTCGGTTTACAGTACGGTCATGTGTCGGCAGATGTGCCTGTTAACGAATGCGGAGAAAATTTCCTTTATGACAATGCTGACGGTACAAAGTCATTCAGCGTGGAATTTCTTGAGTTTGAACACGATACCTTTGTTCAGATTTGCAGGGAATTAAAACTTGATTACAACAAGGTTAAGGGCGGTGTACTTGCGTATTCAAAGGTGACGCCCGATAACGACGAGGACAGCCGGAGTTATGATGAGCCTGTACCGCTGTACGGCAAAGACGCCCCGACAAAGTTTATCGTTTACGGAAATGATGATAACGGAAATGAGCTGATAGCAGGCAAATTAAAGGTTTCGTCAGTGTTTGATGAAATTCCAAAGTCGGCTGATTCTGTAATCGGCGAAGAAACAATTTTCGGTCAGGGATTGATAATCGGTGAACAGGGTGTAATCTCACCTCAGCTTGGCGAACACGAATGCTATATTACCCTCTACGCCAATACATCAGACCACGCTTCGCTTACAAAACGTATTGAGTCTATGGAAGGTGTGGACGACAGCATTTACATTTATGACTATGAAGAAATTGTAAGACAGTTCAATGCCGTTATGCTGATTGTCGGAATATTTGTTTACGGCTTCATCGGTGTTATCTCGCTCATCGGAATGACGAATATCTTCAATACGATTTCAACCAATATGCAGTTGAGGAGCAAGGAATTTGCATCGCTTAAATCTATCGGTATGACAAAGAAAGAATTTAACCGTATGATTCGCCTTGAAAGCCTTATGTACGGCATAAAATCTTTGATTATCGGTATCCCTCTCGGCGTTCTCGGTGTATTTGCAATCTTCTCGGCATTTTCAAAAGGAAGCGTTCCAATAAGCTTTGTATTCCCGTGGAAAGCGATTTTAATTAGTATTGCGGCTGTATTTATTGTGGTATGGCTGATTATGAAATACTCAATCTCAAAGGTTAATAAACAAAATATTATTGAAACAATCAGAAATGACAATATCTGAGCGTCATATTCAGCCAACAGACTGTATTTTGTTGAAATTTGTTGACAATAGTTTTACACTCTGTTATAATGTAGTTGTAACAACAGATACCACAATATTTTGTATGTTTTCATTGCTGACGGGCGGATTATTGATTTAATCCGCCCGAATTTCATTTTGGAGGACTTGTTGTGAAAATTCTTCTTATTGAGGACAACCGTGCAATTTCAAAAGGACTTGTTTACACTCTTGAACAAAACGGCTTTGAGGTTGCGTTGTGCGAAAATGCCGAATCAACCCTTAACTCTCTCGGCGGCGACTTTGACCTTTTTATTGTTGATGTGTCGCTTCCCGACGGCAACGGTTTTGAACTTTGTGACGAGATAAAAAGAGTGTGCGAAACTCCCGTGATTTTTCTCACCGCACTTGACGATGAGGACAGCATTGTAAAAGGCTTTGACCTCGGAGCGGAGGACTACATAACAAAACCGTTCTCAAGCCGTGAGTTACTCGCAAGAATTAAACGAATTACCAAAAAGCTCGACAAAACTATGGCTATGAATTTTGGCGACATCAGCATTGACTTTGACAAAAAACAGGTTTGCAAAAACGGCAATCCTGTTGTGCTTACGGCGCTTGAGTACCGCCTGTTTGCAATGCTTGCCAAAAACAGCGGCAAGGTGCTGACCCGTGAACAGATTCTTGAACGCATATGGGATTTGTCGGGGAATTATGTTGAGGACAACACGCTGACCGTGTACATAAAAAGACTTCGCAAAAAACTTGATACAAATATGATTAAAACCGTAAAGGGCCTTGGTTACAGGCTGGAGGTATAATGAAAAACACATCAAAATTTCTTGCGGTAATGCTTGCGATAACGGGACTTTTCTGTTGTGCCGTTGCAGTAGGCATCGGTGCAGGCTTTAACGCTGTTCGTGAAAGCACGGATAAAAAGATAATTGCCGTTGCGGAAAAGGTTAGAGAACAATATCCCGACATTTCGGAAAAGGAGCTTGCTCAAATTTTAAACAGCGATACAGAGGATATAAAGGGCGACTTTGCAAAGTACGGAATAAAATCCGACAGTGGCTGGGTTGACATTCAGAGCGGAAGTTATGCAACAATTACAATTGTGATTGCAACCGCAGGAGTTTGTGTGTTCGGAATTTTGCTCTGCATTGTGTTCATAAGATACTGTAAAAAGCAAAAGCGACAGCGACTTGAAATTGTAAAATGTCTTGAAAAAATAAACAACCGAGAGTACGACCTCGACCTTGACGGCTCAACCGACGACGATATGTCACTGTTAAAGCAGGAGATTCAAAAAACAACTGTAATGCTTCGTGAGTATGCCGACAATTCAATGCGAGAGAAAGAAATCCTCAAAAATTCGCTTGCCGACATTTCACATCAGCTTAAAACACCGCTGACTTCAATTTTGATTACAACCGAAAATATCCTTGATGACGATGATATGCCCGTTGAAATCAGACGGGATTTTGTTATGGATATAGCGCATAATGCCCATTCGATAAATTTCCTTGTAAAAAGTCTGCTCACGCTCTCAATGCTTGATTCGGGAACTGTTGAATTGAAGTTTGGAGATGTGTCGGTTGAAAAAATCATTGACGAGTGCATTTCACGCACAGAGGTTCTTGCCGATATCCGTGATGTGAGAATTGAAAAAACCGTCAAAAATGATTTTATGCTTAATTGCGATTTTCGCTGGATTTGCGAAGCGGTTTCAAACATTGTAAAAAACTGTATTGAGCATACCGACGGCGGTTATGTCAGAATTTCTGCCGAAAGGAACAGTATGTATTCGGAAATCACCATAAGCGACAACGGATGCGGAATCAGCCCGAAGGATTTGCCCCACATTTTTGAGAGGTTCTATAAAGCACGAAATTCATCCCCGTCAAGCGTCGGCATAGGTCTGTCGCTTGCAAAATCAATTGTTGAAAAAACAGGCGGATATATTACCGCAGATTCCAAACTCGGCGTCGGCTCAACCTTTAAACTCAGATTTTTGAATGTAAGACTCAGATAAGATAAAAATTAAAAAGCGAAAATTGCGGTCGGGAATAAAGTTTTGTTAAGTACAAATCTTATTATTCCCGACCGTATTTATGTAATTTTCGGCAGGGGGGCAATTGAAACTGTCTTTATAAATAAAAACAGAAGAGCGACAAGGGTAATTTTGCATAAAATTCCAGTGTAAAGATTGTGTAACTTGCTATTTTTACAAAATAAAAGGATTATGTGTAGTTTTTGTGAGAGTTTTGTGATAAAATCAAATTGTCTAGGGATGTTTGACCCTACGTTTTAAAAGCTTTGAAAGGAGTAATCAAACAATGAAAAAAAGAAGTATGAAGAGAGCGCTCAGTGCCGTATTGACACTTTGTATGGCTCTCCCCGGTGCTTCCGTAGCATTTGGTTCGGCAAGTGCTGCAACAGTTTCCGATGACAGCAGCACATCTGCATCATCAACTGCCGCAGGTTCACTTGTTGAAGATGACGGCTTTACATGGGATAATGCCAATGTGTATTTCCTGCTTACCGACCGTTTTAAGAACGGAAACACCGCAAATGACCATTCATACGGCAGAACACTTGACAAGGACGGCAAACCGCTTGAGGGCTGGGATACAAACCCCGGTACATTCCACGGCGGCGACTTTGCAGGTGTTACTCAGTCAATTGAAGAGGGTTATTTTGATAACCTCGGTGTAAACGCAATTTGGATCTCAGCTCCGTATGAGCAGACTCACGGCTATTGTGATTCAGGTAAGGGCTTTGCTCACTACTCATATCACGGCTACTATGTTCTTGACTATACCGAAACCGATGCAAACTTCGGTACAAAAGAGGAGTTCAAAACTCTCGTTGACACAGCGCATGAGCACGGTATCAGAGTTATCATGGATATCGTAATGAACCACACAGGCTACAACACCGTTGCAGATATGGAGCAGTTCGGCTTCGGTACTCTCCTTGACGGTGCGTTAGACTACAAATACAAGCTCACAGATGTAAGTGATGTAAACGACCACATTGACTATAAAACATCAGCAGAAGACTGGGGCAAATGGTGGAGCAATGACTGGATCCGCAGCGGTCTTCCCGGATATACAGAGGGTGCCGGCGGTGATCTTACAATGTCACTCAGCGGACTTCCCGACTTCAGAACAGAGCAGACAAAGAAAGTTACAATTCCTCCGATCCTCGAAACAAAGTGGAAGCAGGAAGGTACATATGATCAGAAGCTCGCAAAATACGGTGATTCAAACACAGTAACAGGCTACCTTTCAACCTGGCTTTCAGAGTGGGTTAAGGAGTACGGTGTTGACGGTTTCCGTTGCGATACTGCAAAGCATGTTGATAAGGCTTCTTGGAACCAGCTCAAGCAGGCTTGTGTTTCTGCTCTCAGAGAGTGGAGATCCAACAACAAGGGCAAAGCAGGTGCTGACTGGAAAGAAGATTTCTGGATGACAGGCGAGCATTGGGATCACGGTGTAGGCTACGACACATACTATTCCGAGGGCGGCTTCGACTCAATGATTAACTTCGCAGTTACAGGCGGCGGTGCTCTTGCAAGCGGTAGTGTTGCAAACACATATCAGGGCTATGCAGACCAGATCAACACAAAGGAAGGCTTTAACGTTCTTTCATTTATGTCATCACACGATGAAACACTTACCCGTGGCGATGAGAACACAATGCTTTACAATGCGGCTGCATTCCTCCTTCTCCCGGGCGGAGTTCAGATTTTCTACGGTGACGAAACCAACCGTCCTCTCTATCCCGGCGTTGCATTTGACGGTTACGGCGGATCGGGTCATGCACTCAGAAGTGATATGAACTGGAACAACATGGACAAAACTCTTCTTGCTCAGTGGCAGAAGGTTGGTCAGTTCCGTAACAAGCATGTATCCATCGGTGCCGGCTCAAATGTTAAGCTCTCAGCTACAAGCGGTGTTGCTTTTGGCCGTACATACGATAAGAACGGCGTAACAGATCAGGCAGCTGCAGTAATCGGCTGTAACAAAAATTCAAGCGTAACTGTTGATGTTTCAACTCTTTGGGAAGACGGCAGCTATGTAATCAATACTTATGACAACTCATCTTCAGTTGTTACTGACGGTAAGGTAACTTTCAACAGCGGTGCAAACGGCACAATCCTTATGGAAAATGCTGACGGTCAGCCGCTTGTATCAATCACAGGCGAGCCGAAGTTCTACGGCACAGAGCAGGTTACTGTTTCTCTCAAGGAATGCGACAGTGCAAAGGTTTCTGTTGACGGCGGTAACAAGTTTGTTGTTAAGGACGGCGACACATTCACAATCGGTCAGACAGCTTACAAGAACGATACAATCGAAGTAACTGTTGAGGCTACAAACGACAAGGCAAGTTCAGAGGCTAAATTCACATTCCTCAAGCTCGGCGAAAACGACGAAAAACCAACAACCAAACCGACACAGAGCACAACTGTTCCCGGTCCGACAGCAAGTCAGACATCAAAGCTTACAATCAAGAGCACAGCAGGCGCTCCGAATGTTTACGCTTGGACAGGTGCAAGCACAGCACTCAATGGTGCATGGCCGGGTCAAAAGGCAGCAGCCGTTTCAGGTCAGGCAAACACATATGAACTCACACTTCCTGTTTCAGCCGACAAGCCATTCAGCGTTGTTCTCAACAACGGCAGCGGCACACAGTCAGGCGATATCACAGGTCTTTATGACGGTGCTGTTCTCGAAATTCAGAACGGCAACTACACATCAGTTAAGACAGTAACCAACGGTAATCAGCAGGGAGGCGGCGGCGATCCAGAGCCTGCAGAGGGTTCTGTTTCCGTAACAATCAAGCCTTACAGCCCATCTGCAAGCTACAAAATCTATGCTTGGAATGATACACAGAAGCTCACAGGCGCATGGCCGGGCGTTGCTCTTACAGAAAAAGATTCTGACGGCAACTATGTTGTTAAGTTCGATAATGTTGACGAAGTAAGCATTATTCTCAGCAGCGGTTCAGGTCAGACAGCAGATATCACAGGCGTTAGAGACGGCGCTACAATCGAAATTACAAACGAAGGTTGTACAACATACAAGCTTACATCAAAGCCAATCGTTGTTTCACCTTATGAATCACTCAAGAAAGAAGCAAGAAAGATTCTTGCTATGACAGCATCAGACTACACAGCAGAGAGCTGGGCAAATGCTCAGAAGGTTCTCAAGTCAGCTGAGGCTATGATTAAAGCAGGCGAAGACGCTACAACAGCTGAAGATATGAATGCTATGATTGCAGACCTCAAGTCAGCTCAGAAGGCACTTGTACTTGCTCCTGCAACACTCACATATGCAGTTGCAGGCAAGAGCGTTGTATCAGGTGTTACAGCCAGCGCTGCAAAGGTAACTGTTACAGTTGACGGTAAGACATATACTGCTACTGCAGACGATGTTACAGGCGCATTCACAGTTGCAACATCAGCTCTCAAGACAACAAGCACAATCAAGGTTGACGCAACAAGAAACGGTGTAAACGGCACATATTCATATGCTATGAAGAACGGCGACATTGAAAGCGGATTTGTTCCTACATCTCCTACACTTCCGACACAGCCTACTACTTCAACTCAGCCAACAACAGCTACTCAGCCGACTGCACCTACACAGCCTACAACAGCTACAGAGCCGACTACTGCTCCTGCTCAGAAGCTCACAGTAAACGCTACTTCAAATTACTTTGGTTCTGCATCAAAGACAGTAAGCACTGACGGCAAGAAGGTAACTGTTCTCTACAAGCTCAACTCAAACATGGGCGTTGTTGACGGACAGTGGGCTGTTAAGTATGATTCAAGCAAGCTCAAATTCAACATGGCTGATAACAAGGCAGACGGCAAGCAGACAATCATGCCTTCACAGTCAAACCTTATTCACAATGCTTACAGCAATGTAATTAAGGGTGTATTTACTAACCCACAGGAGCCTACTCAGTACAACGGAGATACATTTATCTCACTCACATTTGAGGTTATCGGTTCAGGTACTGCAAGCGTATATCTTGACACACAGTACCTTACATTAGGTTATGTAAAGGGCAACAAGCTTAATCAGGCATCTGTTGTAAATAACAGCAAGGTTTGCGATGTAACAGGCATTGCAGGTTTTGAAAAAGTATCAGTAAACGCATCAACGGCATTTGTCGGCGATGTAACCCTTGGTGATGTTAACATGGATGGCGACATCACAGTTTTAGATGCAACCGAAGTTCAGAAGTATGTTGCTAATATCGTTGCATTCACAAACGACCAGTTTACTGCTGCCGATGTTGACCATAACGGCATAATCACAGTTAAGGATGCTACTACTATTCAGAAGTTTGTTGTAAACCTCATCAGCAACTTTTAATAAGTATTAAAGCAATTGACATATCGTTCCGTTTAGTCGATATAGTAAGGAATGCCCCTCACATTTTGTGAGGGGCATTTTTTGTTTTTCCCTCATCACGGAAAAATGTGGGATAATCAAAAATAAATATTAAAAAAGAGCATAGGAAGCTCCAAAATTGTAGTTGAAGAGACAAACAATG
>UMGO01028274.1_pt1 | contig 10468 bp, 9 predicted proteins | sample 1965301 | NCBI WGS metagenome assembly UMGO01 (sample SAMEA4836074, study PRJEB28245) | human gut metagenome | biome: gut microbiome; material: fecal sample | place: Denmark | collected 2008 | reverse complement strand
CCGCGGCTGCCTGTTTTACATGCCGCTTTCTTTTGCGCATTTTGCCGCCAAGCAGATGGAGGCCCGCGCCGCCAAGACCGGTAAGCCTGCTGTACTGACTGAGTTTGCCGTTTACAATCTGGAGCGCAACAACCATTTTGACTGCTCCAAGGCAAAAAATGAGCTTGGCTTTGCCCCGCGTCCCTACAAAGAAACACTGCATGATTTGGCGGTTTGGCTCAAGCAGGAGGGAAAAATCGCATGAAGAAGGTTTGTGTTATCACAGGCGGCGGCAGCGGCATGGGGCTTGCCACGGCGAAGCTCGTCTGTGAAGAAGGATATTACACGATTTTGGTGGGGCGCACGGCGTCCAAGCTGGAAAAGGCAGTCAACGATCTGCGCAGTGCAGGCGGCGAGGCTGAGGCGTTCAGCTGTGATGTTTCCGACCGTGAAAGCTGTTTTGCGCTGGCCAAACACGCCGCCGAATGCGGCGAAGTAAAAGCGGTATTGCACATTGCGGGCCTTAGCCCTCACATGGGCGATGCTGAAAAGATTTTGCGCGGCAATGCGCTGGGTACGGTGAATATCAACGATGCCTTTTATGAGGTCATGGCGCCGGGCGGCTGTGTGATCGACACCTCCAGCATGAGCGCCTACCTTGCCCCGCAGTTTGTCATGCCCAAGGGTGCGTACAAGCTGGCGCGCACCGACCGTGAAAAATTCATCAAAAAGCTGGTGGCGCGGGCAGGCATTGCCCCTAAGGATGCCCGCCCGGGTCTGGCCTACGCCATCAGCAAGCATTTTGTAATTTGGTTTGCTAAGACCGATGCCGCACGCTTTGGCGAGAAAAATGTGCGTTGCCTGAGTGTGACACCCGGCAACTTTGACACGCCGATGGGCGCACTGGAAAGCGGGCAGGCGGATGTATTCAAAAAATACTCTGCTCTCAAGCGCAACGGAAAGCCGGAAGAAATCGCCGCTTTGTTTGCGCTTCTTCTGGATGAGCGGCTGGGCTTCCTGACCGGAGCAGACATTCTTATGGACGGCGGCGTCGTGGCAAGCGGCGCCAGCGGATTGAGCAAATAAAAAAGGGCAGCAAAGTAACCCCCGAATATGTGGGGTCTGCTTTGCTGCCTTTTACATTTTGAAATTTCGTTTGGCTATACTTTAGTGCAGTTCGCTTTCGCAGCGGTCCAGCACGGCGGCGATAACCTGATCCATGTCGTAATACTTGTACTCACCCAGGCGTCCGCCGAAGATGACCTTCGACTCGGCGTCGGCCAGCTTCTTGTACTCGGCATACAGTGCGCCGTTTTTAGCATCGTTGACGGGGTAATACGGCTCGTCACCGGGCTTCCACTCGGAGGAATACTCGCGGCTGATGATCGTTTTGGGCAGGTCGTTTCCGTTCTCGTCCTTGCCGAACTCGAACCATTTGTGCTCGATGATGCGGGTCCACGGCGTCTCGCGGTCCGTGTAGTTGACGGCGGCGTTGCCCTGGAAGCTGGGCTTGTCGAGCAGCTCATTCTCAAACCGGACGGAGCGGTACTCCAACGTGCCGAGTTTGTAGTCAAAATAAGCGTCAATCGGGCCGGTGTAGACGATTTTGTCAGCCAGTGCGTCCAGCGCGGCCTTGTTTTCAAGGTAATCGGTGTTCAGCCGCACCTCGATGCCGTCCAGAAGATTGGCGATCATCTTGGTGTAGCCGCCGATGGGAATGCCCTGATACAGCGCGTTGAAATAGTTGTTGTCAAAGGTCAGCCGCACAGGCAGGCGCTTGATGATAAATGCCGGCAGGTCCTTGCAATCGCGGCCCCACTGCTTTTCGGTGTAGCCCTTGATGAGCTTTTCATAAATGTCGCGGCCTACAAGGGAGATGGCCTGCTCCTCAAGGTTCTGCGGCTCGTGGGTGATCTCACGGCGCTGCTCCTCAATTTTGGCGGCTGCCTCCTCCGGTGTGACGACGCCCCACATTTTATTAAAGGTATACATGTTGAAGGGCAGCGAATACAGCTCACCCTTATAGTTGGCAACGGGAGAGTTTGTAAAGCGGTTGAACTCGGCAAACCGGGTGATATAGTTCCAGACCTTTTTGTTGTTGGTGTGGAAGATGTGCGCACCATACTTATGGACGTTGATACCCTCGATGTTCTCGGTATAAATGTTGCCCGCAATGTTGGGGCGCTTATCCACGACCAGCACGGATTTGCCGTGGGCCTTGGCCTCATGGGCGAAGATGGCACCGTACAGACCGGAGCCGACTACCAGATAATCATATTTCATATAACAGGCGTTCCTCTCTTTAAAAGTCACAGGGATATTGTGCGGTAATGGCATGGAGAGCCTTACTCCACTGTCAAAAAGCGGAAGAAAGGCGTTTCAGTCTCTGCCGAATAGATCTCTTGTGTAGACCTTGTCCTGCACATCGTTGAGGCAGGCATCGTAGCGGTTGGCCAGAATGGCCTGACTCTGCCGCTTGAATTTGTCCAGATCGTTGACCACTGCCGAACCGAAGAAGGTCTTGCCGTCCTCCAGCGTAGGCTCATAGATGATGACCTGTGCGCCCTTGGCCTTGATGCGCTTCATGACACCCTGAATCGAGCTTTGGCGGAAGTTGTCGCTGTTGCTCTTCATTGTCAGGCGGTAGACGCCGATCGTGACGGGCCTTTCGCGGCTTTCGTCAAACTCATTTTCCTGATCGTAGCCGTAGTACCCGGCCAGCTTCAGCACGCGGTCAGCGATGAAGTCCTTGCGGGTGCGGTTGGACTCCACAATGGCCTCAATGAGATTTTCCGGCACATCGGCGTAGTTTGCCAGCAGCTGCTTCGTGTCCTTGGGCAGGCAGTAGCCGCCGTAACCGAAGCTGGGGTTATTGTAATGGCTGCCGATGCGCGGGTCAAGACATACGCCGTCAATGATTTGCTTCGTGTTCAGGCCCTTGCTCTCCGCGTAGGTATCCAGCTCATTGAAATAGGCAACGCGCAGCGCCAGATAGGTGTTGGCGAACAGCTTGACGGCCTCGGCCTCGGTAAAGCCCATGAAGAGCGTATCAATGTTCTCCTTGATGGCACCTTCCTGCAGCAGTGCCGCAAATTCGTGGGCGGCTGCGACAAGGTGCGCATCCTCCGGGTCGGTGCCGACGATGATGCGGGACGGGTAGAGGTTGTCATACAGGGCCTTGGACTCTCGCAGAAATTCCGGGCTGAACAGGATGTTCCGGCTGCCGAGCCTTTCCCGCACCGACACCGTGTAGCCCACGGGAATCGTCGATTTGATGACCATGACGGCATTTGGATTGACCTCCGTGACAAGGCGGATGACTGCCTCCACTGCAGCGGTGTCAAAGTGCTGGGTCTGGCTGTCGTAGTTGGTGGGTGCAGCAATGACAACAAAGTCCGCATCGGCGTAGGCTGCCTTTGCGTCCAGCGTAGCGGTCAGATCCAGCTCCTTCTCAGCCAGATATTTCTCGATGTAATCATCCCGGATCGGCGATTTGCGCGCGTTGATCAATGCGACCTTTTCCGGCAGGATATCCACCGCCGTCACATGATGGTGCTGGGAAAGCAGCGTGGCAATCGAAAGCCCCACATAGCCGGTCCCGGCCACCGCGATCTTATATTTTTTCATAACAGTTTATACTCCGCAGCTGCGAATTTTCCGTAAGGCAGCGGTCAAAATTGCGCCGTGCCGGCTTACCGTATGTAGGTTTATTATAGCACGTCACCGGCCACAATTCAACATTGCCGCTTCCATCAGAATTGTTTGAACAATAATCCAGTATTGAAAACAATCGTCTCTACTCAGTCTTTGCTGTATCTGCTAAGATAGAATCACGGTACTGGCGTGGTGTCAGACCGGTTTGTTTACGGAAAACACGATAAAAGTAATTGTCATCCAGGAATCCGATCTGCTGGCAGATCTGTGCATTGGACAGATTCGTATCGCAAAGAAGCTTCATCGCTTTTTGGATGCGCAGGTGCGTGATCTGCTCGTTGATGCCGCAGCCATAGAGCTGCCGGGAAAGATAGTACAGCCCGGTACGGCTTAACGAAAGATCACGGCAGATCGTTTCGTTTGTCAATGTCTCATCCAGATGTTTCGCCAGGTAGCGGCTCAGTTTTTCCTGCGCACTGCCCGCTGCCAGCCGCGTCAGTCCCTTTTGGTACAATGCAGCCGCCGCCAAAGCCAGCAGATCCGCTGCTGATTTCAGCACCGGATAGGGCGTGCGCGGCAAGGCATTATAGGCTTTTTGCAGTGCCGCTTTATCAATTGCGTAAGCCGAGCAGCATTTTTGCGCATAGCTCCACTCGCTCTGCTCATCGGCCCCCTGTACAATGTGGCTCAACAGCAAAAAGCCCACAACAGCACCATCGATTTGGACCGGCGTGATCACTTCGATCAACCCCGCATGGCAGGGGTAGATGATCGTCTGCTTTTGCCGCGTTGCCTTGCGGCAAGCCGCCTGGTCACACAGGTAACAGCCGGTCTTGCCATCAGGCACACTGCGGATCAAGCGGCAATAAGCTGGCAGTTCCGGCGGATAGGCAAGCACTTCGATTCCATACGAATCAAAAACGGCGGAGCGCAGCCCCGTAAGGCAGTGAAAATCCTGCAAGAGGACCAAAAGCTCCTTTTTATTGAAAACGGTTCCCATGGGTGCGTTCCTTTCCGAACATTAAGATAGTTTTATGATAAAGACCATCCTTTATTTTGTCAAGGAGGATCCCTATGATTGACTTAAAGCAGTGCTCTCTCGGCATTGAGTTGGGTTCCACCCGCATCAAAGCTGTGCTTGTGGGCGATACCTGCAAGCCTGTGGCCCAGGGCGATTTTACCTGGGAGAACCGGCTGGAAAACGGCATCTGGACCTACCCTCTGGAGGAAGTCTGGCAGGGTGTGCAGGCTGCCTACGCGGCATTGGCTGCGGATGTGCTGGCCAAGTGTGGCCAGCCGCTGACCACAGTGGGGTGCATTGGCGTTTCGGCTATGATGCATGGGTATCTGGCGTTTGATGCTGCGGGCAAACTGCTGGTACCGTTCCGCACATGGCGCAACACGATGACCGGCGCGGCAGCAGAAGAGTTGACCTCGGCGTTCGGGTTCAACATCCCGCAGCGGTGGAGCGCAGCACACCTGTACCAAGCCATGCTGAACCGCGAGCCACACCTGCCGCAGCTTGACTTTTTCACCACGCTGGCAGGCTATGTACACTGGCAGTTGACCGGGCGCAAGGTGCTGGGCGAAGGCGATGCCAGCGGCATGTTCCCGATCGACAGCACCACCGGCGGGTATGATGCCGCAATGCTCGCAAAATTTAACGCGCTGGCAGACAAGCAAGGCTGCCCCGTGGATCTTGTCAAACTGCTGCCTACCGTTTTGCCCGCAGGCGAGGACGCCGGTATGCTGACCGCCGAGGGGGCGAAGCGGCTCGACCCAACCGGCACGCTGCAGCCCGGCATACCGTTCTGCCCACCGGAGGGCGACGCCGGCACCGGCATGGTGGCAACAAACAGTGTCGCCCCGCGCACCGGCAATGTCAGCGCAGGCACCAGCATTTTTGCCATGGTCGTCCTGGAAAAGCCGCTGTCCAAGGTCTACCCGGAAATCGACATGGTCACGACCCCCGACGGCGCGGCGGTCGCCATGGTCCACTGCAACAACTGCACCAGCGATTTGAACGCCTGGGTCGATCTGCTGGCCGAGAGCGCGGCACTGTGCGGAGCAAACGTCGACAAAGGTGCGTTGTTTACCCTCCTGTTTAACGAATCACTGCACGGTGCGCCTGACTGCGGCGGCATCACGCCCGTCAACTACATTTCCGGTGAAAGCGTCACCCACTTGGACGCGGGCGTTCCCCTGCTGCTGCGCAGCCCGGACAGTGCGTTTACGCTGGCCAACTTTATGCGCGCCAACATCTATTCTGCCTTTGCCACGTTGGCGATGGGGCTGGAAATTCTGCGCAAAGAAAATGTGGCTGTGAATACCCTGCTCGGCCACGGCGGCATCTTCAAAACGCCGGGCGTGGCCCAGCGGTATCTGGCTGCGGCGGCGGGTGCGCCTGTGACCTGCATGGAAACAGCCGGTGAGGGCGGTTCCTACGGCATGGCCCTGCTGGCTGCGTATCGTCTGCACCGCGCCGACGGCGAAACGCTGGCCGCGTATTTGAACCGCTGCGTTTTTGCCGACGCCCAAAGCACGACCCTGTCCCCAGACCCCGCCGAGCAGTCCGGGTTTGCCGCCTTTTTGACCCAATACCAAACCGCGCTGAAAGCCGAGCGCGCCGCTGTAAAATAAGGGCAATACCGCATAATTCTAAGTGCCGATACGGCGAGCGAGGTGCGGCAGCTGCTAAGCCAAAAGCGCAGATAATACTGGATGTCTTATCGAGCATTTTGGAAATGCAGATGCCGTGCCGCAGCCGCCGGAGCGGTGCTTAAGCCGTAAGGCGGGAATTATGCGGTATTGCCTAAGGGCTTGTATGCGCCGGCTGCCGGGCAACGCCAGCCAGTGGCGGAAAGTCCGGAACAGCAGCTGTTCTTGAACGATTTAGCGTTAAAACGGAAAGGATACCCTATGCTGGAAGCATTAAAGCAGCAAGTTTATGAAGCCAATATGGAATTGCCCCGCCGAGGACTTGTAACCTACACCTGGGGCAATGTCTCGGGCATTGACCGCGAGAAGGGCCTGTTTGTCATCAAGCCGTCCGGCGTGGAATACGACGAACTTACACCGGAAATGCTCGTTGTCATGGATTTGAACGGCAACAAGATCGAGGGCGAGCTAAAGCCCAGCAGCGACACGAAAACGCATCTGGAACTGTACAAGGCGTTCTCGGCGCTGGGCGGCATCGTACACACCCACTCGACCCACGCAGTGGCCTTTGCCCAGGCGCGGCGCGACCTGCCCGCCTTTGGCACGACCCACGCCGACTATTTTTACGGCCCTGTCCCCTGCACACGGGAGCTGACGCCTGGAGAGATCGACGAGGACTACGAGAAGAACACCGGCAAGGTCATCATCGAGACGTTCCAAAACCGCGGCATTGACCCGGTGCATGTACCCGGTGTTCTCTGTGCCAGCCACGGTCCCTTTACCTGGGGCAAAGACGCGGCACAGGCTGTCTACCACGCTGTTGTGCTGGAAGAAGTCGCAAGGATGGCAATTTTGACCCTGACCATTGACCCCGATGCACAGCCTGCCCCACAGCATGTTTTGGACAAGCATTTTATGAGAAAACACGGACCCAACGCCTATTACGGCCAGAAATAAGGAGGTTTTACCGTATGAAATTTTACATTGATACCGCCAACGTCGACGAGATCCGCAGTGCCAACGACATGGGCATTATCGCCGGTGTCACCACAAACCCCAGCCTGATTGCCAAAGAGGGCCGCGACTACGCCGAAACGTTGAAAGAGATTGCCACCATCGTGGACGGCCCCATCTCCGGCGAGGTCAAGGCGACCACAACCGATGCCGAGGACATGATCGCCGAGGGCCGCGCCATCTACGCGCTGGACCCGAAGCACATGGTGGTCAAAATCCCCATGACCGCCGAGGGGTTAAAGGCCATCAAGGTCCTGTCCGGCGAGGGCATCCCTACGAACTGCACACTGATTTTCAGCGCCAACCAAGCGCTGCTGGCAGCCCGCGCGGGCGCCACGTATGTCAGCCCGTTTTTGGGGCGTCTCGATGACATCGGCCAGCCGGGCATTGATCTGATCGAGACTATCCATGATATATTCCTGAACTATCCGGACATCGAGACTCAAATCATCGCCGCCAGCGTGCGCAATCCCATCCATGTGACCGACTGTGCCCTGGCCGGTGCCGACATTGCCACAGTGCCGTACAAGGTCATCGAGCAGATGCTTCACCATCCGCTGACCGATGCCGGCATTGAGAAGTTCAAGGCCGACTATACAAAAGTTTTTGGCGTCAACGGATAAATCTTCCGTAAGGGGGAGACAAAGATATGTACTATATTGGGATCGACCTCGGCACCTCTGCGGTGAAACTGCTGCTGATGGACGAAACGGGCAGCATTGCCAACATCGTCAGCCGGGAATACCCGATTGCCTTCCCGCATCCCGGTTGGAGCGAGCAGGACCCCGCCGATTGGTGGGCGGCGGTCTGCGACGGCATCCCCGCGCTGCTGGACGGATTTGATGCATCTCAGGTCAAGGGCATCGGCGCGGGCGGCCAGATGCACGGGCTGGTGGTGCTGGACAAAAATGACACGGTTATCCGCCCCTGCATCCTTTGGAACGATGGCCGCACCCAAAGGCAGGTCGACTACTTAAACGGCGTTATCGGCAAAGACAAGCTGAGCCGTTACACCGCGAACATCGCCTTTGCAGGCTTCACCGCACCCAAACTGCTTTGGATGCAGGAGAACGAGCCGGACAACTTCGCCCGCATCGAAAAAATCATGCTGCCGAAGGATTACATCAACTATAAGCTGACCGGCGTCCACTGCACCGACTATTCCGACGCATCGGGCATGCTGCTGTTGGACGTGGAGCACAAATGCTGGAGCAACGAAATGCTGGACATCTGCGGCGTGCACGAATCCAAGCTGCCGAAGCTGTTTGAGAGCTGGCAGCCCGTCGGCACGCTGACTGCCGAAGCCGCCCAAACGCTGGGCCTGCCTGCGGATGTCGTCGTTTGCGCGGGCGCGGGCGATAACGCCGCTGCGGCTGTCGGCTGCGGCGCGGTGGGCGGCGGTAAGTGCAATATTTCCTTGGGCACATCGGGCACGGTGTTCATCACCAGCGATACATTCGGCGTCGATAAGCAGAACGCCCTGCACAGCTTCGCCCACGCGGACGGAGGGTATCATTTGATGGGCTGTATCCTCTCGGCTGCGTCCTGCAACAAGTGGTGGAGCGAAGAAGTGCTGCACACCACTGACTACGCTGCCGAGCAGACACCCATTACGGCGGACAAGCTGGGCGCGAACGATGTCTACTTCCTGCCCTACCTGATGGGCGAACGCAGCCCCCACAACGATCCTGCCTCGCGCGGTGCGTTCGTCGGGCTGCGGATGGACACCCCGCGTGCCGCGCTGACCCAGGCGGTGCTGGAAGGTGTGGCGTTTGCGATTCGCGATTGTGTGGAGATTGCGCGGGCACAAGGTGTGAAGATTAAAGCCAGCACGCTCTGCGGCGGCGGTGCCAAAAGCCCGCTGTGGCGGGAGATTTTGGCGAACGTGCTGGGCATCCCGCTGACGCTGCCCCAGACCGAGCAAGGCCCCGGCTACGGCGGCGCGATGCTGGCGGCGGTGGCCTGCGGGGCATACCCCAGCGTGCAGGCCTGCGCCGAGGCGCTCGTCCACGCCAAGAGCACAACCGAGCCGGACGCCGCGCTCGTCGAAAAATACAACGCGCGCTACGCCGTGTGGCACAAGCTGTACCCGGCACTGAAAGTATCCTTTGCGGAAATGGAGGCACTGCAATGAAGATTTTTTCTGTAACCGACCCGGAATTCAAGCCCTATGGCCGCGTTGTGACCGGGCTGGATACCGCCAAAGCGGAAATTTTGGCCGCCTTGGCAAACACCCCGCTGCCCGCAGCTACGAATTATGTGGCCGAGGACGCAGCCCTGCAGGAACTGCCCGCCGCCGTCGAAGTGTCGGAGCATCTTTTCGGCGGCATGCCCTGCCAACTGGGCTGGTGCAACGGTCACAACACCTATTTGAACTGCCTGGAATACCACCGCGACAGCGAGTTCAATCTGGGTACCGAAGATTTTGTGCTGTTGCTTGCCAGGCAGGAGGAAATCGCGGGCGGCAAGCTGGACACCGCCAAGGTCAAGGCGTTCCGCGTCCCGGCAGGCACACTGGTGGAAGTCTACGCCACGACGCTGCACTACGCGCCCTGCCATGTGGACGCAGCCAAGGGCTTCCGCGTGCTGGTCGCCCTGCCCAAAGGTACCAATACCGCAAAGCCCGCCATCAAGAATGACGGCGGCGATGACCCGCAGCTGTGGGCCTGCAACAAGTGGCTGCTCGCCCATCCCGACAGCGCCGAGGCCAAGGCTGGGGCGTATGTCGGATTGGTGGGGGAAAACGTACATATTTAGGAGCAGCCTTTGCGGGAGTATATAGAATGCTCCCCTACGATACAGAAAAGTTCCACGGCATCCCCGTAGGGGCGGATTCCTTATCCGCCCGCCATTGCAAAATGTGTAAATATATAGGAGGCAAAACCATGAAATCATCCAACATTCCCGAGGTCAAGCTCGGCATCATTGCCGTCAGCCGTGACTGTTTTCCCATCGCACTGAGCGAGAAGCGCCGCGCTGCTATCTCTGCCGCCTGCGCCGCCAAGGGCACTGACCTGTACGAGTGCAAGACCACTGTCGAGAACGAGCACGACATGCAAAAAGCCGTGGCCGAAGTCACCGCCGCAGGCTGCAACGCGCTGACCGTATTCCTCGGCAACTTCGGCCCCGAAACACCCGAAACGCTGATTGCCAAGCATTTTGA
>UMGO01019123.1_pt1 | contig 10506 bp, 9 predicted proteins | sample 1965301 | NCBI WGS metagenome assembly UMGO01 (sample SAMEA4836074, study PRJEB28245) | human gut metagenome | biome: gut microbiome; material: fecal sample | place: Denmark | collected 2008 | reverse complement strand
CTAAATAATCATTTATATTTTTGATATAAATGTCTGCTAATAATAAAATGTGACCAACACGTGCAGTGGTATTTACAAAATTAAGTAAAAGGAGAACAATTGTGAAAAAAAATTTGGATAGTAAAAAATGCATCACAGCAGCAGTATTATTGCTGGTCGCCATTTTATCCATAACAGTTGTAGGAAAATATGTCTCCGCACCGGAGAATCATCAGAAGACCATCGCCTCTCTGGATGAGAAAAAACAGACTGTCATGGAACTGACGGCGGCATCCACGGTGACTTCGGCACTGATTACCTTGCTTCCGGGCGACACGGCAACACCCATTGCGGAGAAAATGGCAGATGTCAGCGGATATCTGCTGGTGGTCCTCTGCGCTATCTATCTGGAAAAATATCTCGTGACGATTACCGGCTATGTGGCATTTACCTACCTGATTCCGATTGCCTGCGGCTTGTGGATATTCAATCTGATCTTTGCAAATGCCACCGTGCGAAAACTGGCAGCAAAGCTGGCGGTGTTTGGCTTGGCGATCTCTTTCGTGGTTCCCGCTAGTGTGAAGATCTCTGACCTCATCGGTGACACCTATCAGGCCCAGATCGAAGCAACCATTGAAGATGCCAGGAACACACAGAACATACTGGAAAACAGTGGCGTGGTGGATGATGACACTAATACGACGGAAACAACCGGAATCGGAACAACAGAAGCTTCTGGAACTGTTACAGGAAATGTGCAGGAGAAGGACAACAATAACTCCGGCTCTGTCTCAAACATTTTCGACTGGGCAAAAGATGCCATTTCCGGCGCTAAAGATTCAGTGGCAAATGTTGTGGAAAACGTGACGGTTTCTACCGAAGAACTGGTACAGAAGGTGGAGAATTCCCTGAATCACTTTATCGAGGCGGTTGCCGTGATGATCATTACTTCCTGCGTGATCCCGATGCTGGTACTGTTGCTGTTCTTTTGGATGGTGAAGATCGTTCTGGATGTGGATCTGAGTGGTGTGAAGATCAAGGGGATGCTGCCGGAGCGGAAGGAATAGAAGTAATCTCGCAGAGAGACATTCCCCATTTAGCAACAGATTTTTTTGTACCTATCCGGGTAGACACAGATGAATATCGAAAGAATTATATTGCATAGTAAAGTAGTGTTTTTTACAAAGGAGGCCTCCCTATGTCCCAACCTATCCAATCCGAAGCCCATCTCACGACCTTTGAAGCCATCAGCATGATCGTCGGCAACAGCATCGGTACCGGCATCATCGCCGTTCCGTATCTTGCCACGAAGAACAGCATGATGGATGTCGTGTGGATGGTATTGATCGCCTATTGTGTGAACGTGATCCTGCATCTGATCATTGCCGAGCTGTCTTACAATAACGGTGGTGTCCAGCTGGTGAAAAGCTTTGAAGGAGAGCTGTTTCATGGGAAAATGAAGCAGATCTTCAGCTGGAGTGTATTTATTGTCTATGGACTGGCAATTATGATCGGTGTCAGCGGCAACATCAACGGCGGAGCACAGATTTTTGTGAACTGGTTCGGAATGCCTTTTGTGGCGGCGCAGGTTTTGTACTATGTGATTGCTGGAGTTGTGGTATTTATCGGCATGAAAGCCGTAGGCATCGCGCAGAAATACGCAGTCATCGTCCTGATGGGAATCGTTGCGGTGATGACGGTGGGGACTTTTCTGCATCCGCTGAATACATTGCAACGGGCACAGTTCCACTGGAATAATCTGCTGGCGCTGTACAGCATGGTGGTATTTGCCACTTCCGCCAATCAGGCAGTGATCCAGGTGGTGAAAGGTCTGGATGGCAATGCGAAACAGATCCGCCGCTCCATCTTCATTGGTTTTGGGCTTTCCTCAGTGTTTGTCCTGATCGTGACGGGTTCGGTTCTCCTGGGAACCAAGGGAGCGTTGGAAAAAGAACTGGCATACATGCAGTTGGGAGAGAGCATCGGTACCTGGGCAATGATCCTGGCAGGCGTATTTTCCCTGTTTGCTTTACTTACCACGTTCTGGAGCAATACTCTCGCCCTCCGCGATGTGGTTCATGAGCAGATCGGCAGCGGCAACCGCATCAGCTGGCTGATCGCCACAGTCCCCTGCATCCTGTTTGCTGTGTTTGGCGTGAACAGCTTTATCGTTCTGACCCGGATCATGAGTGGCGTTGTGGTACTGGTGAGCATCATGCTGGTGCTGACCTATGGAAAGTCCAGGAAAAAAGCCGGCAGCAGTCCTATCTGCGGCGTGATCGGCACAGTGCCGTTTCAGGTGCTGATGGTGCTGTCTACGCTGCTGTCTGCAATCGGTGCATTGATCCCGTTAAGCTGATTTCAGGAAAAACCTCAAATACAATAGTGAAACAGATTATGTGACAGAAAAGAGATTCCTATGTATACCTCCAAAAACTTTCAAATTCGGGACGAAGAGACTTTTTCTCTTTGCATCCCGACGGACAGAGATTATAAAATATTACAGCTGACAGACCTGCACCTTGGTTTCGGCATGTTTTCCGGGAAAAAGGACAGACTGGCGCTGGCAGCGGTGACGGAGCTGATCCGCCGGACGGGACCGGATCTGATCGTCCTGACCGGAGATTCTGTTTTCCCGTTTTTCCCGAAAAGCGGTACCATGAACAACCGAAAGCAGGCAGAAAAACTGCTGGCATTTCTGGATGGTTTTCAGATTCCCTATACTCTGGTCTTTGGTAACCATGACTGTGAAATGGGCTCCACCTGCAATAAGGAGCAGCTGGCGGAGATTTTTGCAATGGGAAAATACGCTGTTTTTACCAAAGGAAGATATGAGCATAGTCCTCAAAACCCCATTGCAGGCGTCGGAAATTTTGTACTAGATCTGATCGATGGAGAAGGCAGAATTCTCCTGCCACTCATCCACCTGGACTCTAACATGTACGGCGACGGCTGGTTTTTCAGCGGTTTCGACTGCATTCATGAGGACCAGACGGACTGGTGTATGGAGAAATTGAACGAGAGAAAAGTACCGGCTATGGCATTTTTCCACATGCCGCCCGCGGAGTTCAAGGAAGCCTACGAGAAGATGAAACTAGGTGATCACAGTGTGATCTATGAACACGGTAGTATCGGAGAAAAGAATGAGTATTTCGGAATATCGAACCGACCACCTCATTTTTTCGAAAAAGCGGTGGATAACGGCTGGCTGAAATGGATCTTCTGTGGACACGATCATCTGAATACGTTGTCACTGACCTATAAAGGTATCCGCATGACTTACGGAATGTCCATTGATTATCTGGGATATTCCGGCATCGCGAAGCAATATATCCAGCGGGGAGCAACGCTGATCACACGTAAGACAGACGGGAACATAGACATCACTATGGTACCGTTGACAACAGTAGTTTCGACACGAGTAAGGGGAGCCTGATGAAAGGCTCCCCCGATTTGTACGAGAATGATTAGTAATTGATACCGCTGATGCCGAGTACTCCGTTCTGGACATTGAAGGTGATGTTAGGACCGTCGCCGGTACTGTAGAGGGTGAAGCCTGCCATGCTGGGGCTTAATTCGGACAGATCAGCATTAGCCATAGAGTCTTTCAGTTCAGGGGTGAAGATTTTGTCTGCGCCTAAAGCAATCAGATCTTCCTTGGTTTCGATCACACTGCCATCGCCCAGAGCAACATAGACCGGATAATTGACCAGATCAGCGAGAGCATTCAGGTCTTCAGCGGCTACGGCATCCTGGATCTTTTTAGCGAAAGCGGTAGCATCCTCTGTGGGAACTGCAAAGTTGTCTTCATAGGCTCCTTCCGTCGTAGAGGTGCTTTCGGTGGATGCGGTTTCAGTATTGGCTTCTGTATTGCTTTCTGTAACCTGGCTTTCGGAAGCTACGGTGCTTTCCGCAGAGGCAGCAGCTCCGTTTCCCTGACTGCCGCAGGCAGCAAAAGATAATACCATCACAGTAGTTAAAAGTGCACAGATAAATTTGTTTTTCATAATAAAACTCCTTTCGTAATAAAACCATTTCTTACAGGTCTCTGATGATTAGACTGTACAGTCTTCAGAAAAGTTGCATAAGAAATAAATTTTTTTCAAAATATCAAAAACATCCACCCAAAAGAAAAACCTTCTGTTAAAATGTAAAAATAAGACAGATGAAAACAATAGAATAGGAAACTACCATGGAACCATATTACTATCAGAAAATGAACAAGCCCCAGCAGGCCGCCTATCACGCTATGCAGCAGGGAGTGCTGGCGCTGGCAGACGAGATCCAGCTGCCGCGGATCCCGGCGGAAGAATTGTATGACGTATTTTTCCGACTGCGGCTGGATCATCCGGAGATCTTCTGGGTGGTGAGTTATCGGTATAGATATTATCAGGACTCCCCCAACATCATCTTCGTGCCGGAGTATCTGTTTGAGAAAAATAAGATCAGAGAACATCAGAAAGCCATGCAGTCCCGGGTGGAAAAGCTGGCAAGACCTGCCGCAAAGTTCACAGAGTGGGAAAAAGAGAAGTACATTCACGACTTTATCTGCGAAAATATCACCTACGATAAGTTGAAAAAGCCCTATTCCCATGAGATTATCGGACCGCTGGGACAGGGCGTGGGTGTCTGCGAGGGCATTGCCAAATCGGTGAAGGTGCTTTGTGATGCGCTGGGTGTGTGGTGTGTAATCGCTATCTGCGGCAACAATCCGGAGAAAGGGATCAAGTACCGTCACACCTGGAATATTGTGCGGATCGGCGGGCAGCATTACCATCTGGATGCCACATTTGACAATACATTGGGAAAACATCAGGGCAATGCGGAAGCACCCGGAGAGATCCGCTACGACTATTTCAATCTGGGAGATAAAGCAGTGTTCCGGGATCATGAACCGTTGATCGCCCCGGCACCCGGCTGTCCGGACAACGATCATTTTTATTACAAGGAGAAAAAACTTTCCTTTACGAAAACGAAAGAAGTATATAAAAGAGCACAGCAGATGGCGAAAAAAGGCCGAGCCATGACGTTCCAGTGGCGGGGAGGCTATCTGACCAGAGAAGTCTTGCAGGAACTGTTGGAACTGATCCGCAAGGCAGGCGAGGAGCGGCAGAAGACCGCCCGGATCAGCTTCAACTGGCCACAGGCGGTCATTCATTTCAGCTATGTGGAAAATGCAGGCATCCCGGAGCCGGAGGTCGTCATGGAAGACGCCAACGAAGGAGAACAGTTCGACACCGGGGAATAAAGGTATGGGATGATGTCAGGATCAAGAATTCTCCGACTTCAATGCGCACTCCCGGAATAACGCATTGACGGCCAGCTTATAGTCACTGACATCCGTGGCTTTGCGAATCTTTTTTACGTATTTGTCCGGAGATTCGAAGCTGTGGCTTAAGAAAGTCCAGAGATCCTTCATCTTATAGAGCGTATTGGTATCGCCGGACATGATCTCCTGATAACCGGTCAGGAGGGAAGTGTGGAATTCCTTCAGGACAGCCAGCCGCTCTTCACAAGACGGCAGCGCAACACTCTCCGTGGAGGCAGTCTTCAATTCCTGCAATAATCCCGGATTCTGCAAAATTCCCCGGCCGATCATGACCGTATCGATACGGGGAAGCTTCGTAAGAATCTGCGTTAGCGACTCCGGAGAGGTAATATCCCCGTTATAGCACAGCGGACATTGCAGGGCTTCCACCGCCTCTGCGAAAGCTTCCAGATGGGGTGTCCCCTTGTAACCTTCCTTTTGCAGTCTGGGGTGAATGATCAGTTCCTTCATGGGGAATTTTTGATATATTTTAAGCAGTGGAGCCCATTCATCCATGTAGTCCATGCCGATGCGGGTCTTGATGGAGATTTCCAGTGGACATTTTTCGAAGATCTCGTCCAGAAAATCCTCCAGTTCCCGGGGCGTGCCTAAGAAGCCGGCACCACGGTTTCTTGCCACCACCGTCCCGGAAGGACAGCCCAGATTCAGATTGACCTCGTGGTAGCCGTATCCGGCCAGCTGTTCTGCCAGCGACAGGAATTCCTCCGCCTTATTGGTCAGAATCTGCGGCACCGTATACATGCCCTCGTTATGCTCCGGCAGCACATCGTTGCGTTCTCTGCTGTTCATGTGCCGATTGGAGATAAAAGGGGTAAAATATTTGTCCATGCCGCCGTAACAGCGGTTCCAGTTAGTGCGGAAATTATAAGTGGTCAGTCCCTCCATGGGGGCAAGATAATATTTCATAAAAAATGTATGCCTTTCCGTAACCTGCAAGCGTTCCACTGCATTTCCGGCGTATGCTTTCGCAGATTGTACTTTGTATCGGGTGTTTTGCCAAATCCCTTATTCAGAGATATTCTCAATAACGGGATTGCCCTTTACATGATTATAAACAGTTACTATTATAATAGAGATAGTAAAAATTGCAAAGAAAACTGCAAAGATCCAAAAAGAAAGCGGCTGGAAGAAGGAATAAAGATCATGACTGAAAAAACAGAAAATAATACCATAAACCTAACCACCAACGAACGCACCCAGCAGGCGATCACCATCTCCGGCAACCCCGGGAAACCGGTCGGGGAGGATGGGGAGAAGATGCTGCGCCGCATGAACGAAAGCCACTACGCAGTGACCGGCTGGGCGCTGGAACACTGGAAGATCCGGGAGAATGACCGGATTCTGGACATCGGCTGCGGTGGAGGAGCAACTCTGAAACGCATGAGTGAAGAGGTGCGTGACGGACATCTGACCGGAGTGGATTATTCCGCCACTTCACTGGAACTTTCCGGAAAAACCAATGCAGAAGCACTGCAGCAGGGAAAAATGGATCTCGTGGAAGCCTCAGTGGAAAAACTGCCCTTTGCGGACAATGCTTTTGACAAGATCATTACGGTGGAAAGCTTTTATTTCTGGCCGGATCCCGCGGAGAATCTGAAAGAAGTCTACCGGGTATTGAAGGAGCAGGGAACCTTTTTACTGGTGGCCGACATTTACCAGAAGGAGGATCTGCCAGAACAGGTGCGGGAAAACATTCAAAGATTCCATCTGTTTAATCCCACACCGGAAGAATTCCGGGAACTGCTGGAAAATGCAGGATTTGAAGAGGTACGGATTCGCTTAAAAGACGGCGAGGACTGGATCTGCGCGGAAGGGCACAAATAAGCAGTAGAACCCTTCGGAAAAACGCAAAAATCGGGTGGAAGTCCGAAACGGAACACGCTAGAATCAGAAACGTAGAAAATGTGAAAGTATCCATGAAAATATTCAAAGGAGAAAACAATAACCATGTATAATCAGAATTATAAAGTAGAACTTCCCCAGTTCCCGGACCGGGAGGTGTCCATAGCAGAATACGGCGCGAAGAGCGGCGATTTGCAGATCGAGACCGGCAGACACAATGCGGAGGCCATTAACCGCGCGATCTGCGAGGTGTCTGAGCAGGGCGGTGGTATGGTAAGAGTTCCCGCAGGAATCTGGGCAGTGGCTCCGATCCGGCTGTTAAGTGGCGTTAATCTGCACCTGGACAGTCAGGCTATGTTTAAATTCATCAAAGCAAAAGAGGATTATCCCCTGCGCATTACCAGTTATGAAGGGCAGGACTGCATTCGTACCGTGTCTCCCATCACAGCGGAAAATGCAGAAAATATCGCCATCACCGGAGATGGTATCATAGATGGAAGCGGTGATAAATGGCGACCGGTCAAGAAATTCAAGATGACGGCAAAACAGTGGGATGCGCTGTTTCAGATCAGTCCTTATGTGATCGAGACGAAAGAGACTGAGATTTGGATGCCTACTGAGTCCATTCTGGAAGGCAATCGCCATAACATCCAGGGAACCACCGAAGAGGCACTGGCTGCTGCGGCACCTTATTATGATTTTTACCGTCCGGTGATGGTCAGTCTGCGTTATTGTAAAAAGGTATTGTTACAGGGCGCAACGTTTATGAACTCTCCGGCATGGAACATACATCCCTATTTTTGCGAGGACCTTACTGTGGACGGTGTGAAGATCCGTAATCCGTACTTTGCACAGAATGGTGACGGCATCGATGTAGAATCCTGCACCAATGTGCACATTCACCACAGTACTTTCGAGACCGGTGACGATGCTATCTGCATGAAATCCGGCAAAAATGCCATTGCCCGCAGGATCGAAGGCCCCTGCAGCAATGTCTACATTCATGATTGTCTGGTGAATGAAGGCCATGGCGGTTTTGTCATCGGCAGCGAGATGTCCCGTGGGGTAAAAGATATTTTGGTGGAGAACTGTACTTTCGTGGGAACCGATGTGGGTGTCCGCATGAAGAGTGCGCTGGGACGCGGCGGCGTGGTGGAAAACATCACACTCCGCAATATCCATATGAGCGAGATCAAGGGCGAGGCAGTGATCCTTACGATGTCTTATGTCCTGAATTCTCTGAACCGTAATGAGACCATTGCCATGGAAAATGAGGAGGACATCCCGTATTTCAGAGATCTGTCTATGGAAAATATCGAAGTCACCGGCTGCAGACAGTTTACGAAGATTGAGCCTCTGCAGGGCAGACCGGAGACGATCCGGAATGTTGTGGTGAATGGACAGAAGCTGGTGTAAGGTTCCAGACAGAAAACAGATTTTTGTTACTCACGGAAATTTTTTTGCAACATAATAGCAGGAGGTAATGATTATGCCATGTACAACCATATTAGTAGGAAAAAAAGCATCTTATGACGGATCCACCATGATCGCCCGGAACGATGATTCCCCCTCCGGACAGTTTACCCCGAAGAAATTTGTGGTGGTGCATCCGGAAGAACAGCCGAGAAAATATAAATCTGTGCTTTCTCATGTGGAGATCGATCTGCCCGAGGAGGCTTTGCGTTATACAGCAGTGCCCAATGCGCTGGAGGGAGAAGGTATCTGGGCGGCACACGGTATCAATGCGGCAGGTGTGGGCATGACTGCCACGGAGACTATCACTTCCAATGCCAGAGTCCTGGGAGCAGATCCGTTGGTGGAATATGTTCCGGCGCAGGATGGTGCAGAAGAGATTCCCGGAGGTATCGGTGAGGAGGACATTGTATCTGTGGTGCTCCCTTATATTCATAGTGCCAGAGAAGGTGTCACGAGGCTGGGAAGTCTGTTGGAAAAATACGGCACCTATGAGATGAACGGGATTGCTTTTTCCGATAAAAACGAGATCTGGTGGCTGGAGACGATCGGCGGTCATCACTGGATTGCCCGCAGAGTGCCGGATGAAGCATATGTGGTGATGCCGAACCAGTTCGGAATCGATGCTTTTGATCTGGAGGATGCCCTGAACGCACAGGAGAATCATATGTGCTCTGCGGATCTGAAAGAGTTTATCGAAAAGTATCATCTGGATCTGTCACAAGATGGCAGCTTTTCTGCCAGAGATGCCTTTGGCAGCCATGACGATTCCGACCATGTATACAATACCGCAAGAGCCTGGTACATGCTGCGGACCCTGAATCCCCGGACACTCGTCTGGGATGGTCCGGATGCGGACTACACTCCTTTTTCGGATGATCTGCCCTGGTGCATGGTGCCTGAGAAGAAGATCACGGTGGAGGATGTAAAATACGTGCTGTCTTCCCATTATCAGGGAACCCCCTATGATCCGTATGCTTCGTATGGGGATAAAACTATGTGCGGAGCATACCGTTCCATTGGCATCAACCGTAATGATGTCATGACTCTGATCCAGATGCGCCCGGAGGGCGAGCCGATCCAGTGGCTGGCGTTTGCATCCAATGCATTTAATGTACTGGCTCCGTTATACACTGACATAGATACGACACCCGGCTACCTGTCCGGAACCACCGGAAAAGTCTCCACCGAGAACTTCTACTGGATGAGCCGTATGATCGCAGCCATGGCCGATGCTTCTTATAGCAAATCCGTGTTCCATATCGAACGCTATCAGGAAAAGGTGGCAGCGAAGAGCCACGAGCTCCTGAACCGTTACGATACATTGCTGGAGCAGGAGACCGATGAGGAAACTCGTAAAAAAATACAGGAAGAGGCCAACGAAAAGATTGCTGGGATGCTTCAGTGTGAGGCAGCCGATACTCTGGATAAAGTCCTGTATGAACTCAGTGGGCAGATGAAAAATGCCTATGCCAGATCGGATGCGTAAATGTTCCAGGGGGATCTGCTGGCAGGCATCTTCTCCGCGGATGCTGCAGTGGGCATTGTTCTGAATGTGGCATTTTTCCTCTATCTGGAACATGCTGCCAAGCGTAGCTGATGGAGAGTTACGCGGGGAGTTCTGTTTGTATTAAAAACGCTATTTTTTTCTAAAAAAATACAAAAACAGGAGATTTTGCCATGTAAAAAGCTGTTATTTTCGCTGAGCGTGCAAAATGAAGAAATTCCGTACAAAAATTCCGGATTTGGGAATTTTTTTGTACGGAATTCATTGTTTCTAGAGTTTTTACACCAAACTAACTGGAGAGTTAGTTGAATACATTGGCAAAATCCACGAACTCTCGGAGCATGCGATACACATGTCTCGATGTAAGGTCTCCGGA
>UMGO01011007.1_pt1 | contig 10752 bp, 9 predicted proteins | sample 1965301 | NCBI WGS metagenome assembly UMGO01 (sample SAMEA4836074, study PRJEB28245) | human gut metagenome | biome: gut microbiome; material: fecal sample | place: Denmark | collected 2008 | reverse complement strand
ACCGAGCTTTTGAAATTTATCGTAAGATATGTCCATCGTATATTGAGGAGATCAGTGAGATCCATCGAACAGAACCTTATGTATATTCACAGATGGTTGCAGGTGCAGATGCACCGAGATTTGGGGAAGCGAAGAACAGCTGGCTGACAGGAACAGCAGCATGGACTTTTGTAAACCTGTCTCAGGCATTGCTGGGAATTCAGCCGGATTATGACGGACTTATTGTAGATCCGTGTCTCCCGGGTAAGTTTGGTGATTTTAAAGTGGATCGTCGTTTCAGAGATGCTGAATATCATATTGAGATTCACAAACCAGAGGGTGTACAAAAAGGTGTCAGCTGGATTGAAGTGGATGGAGAAAAAATTGCCGGAAATCAGATTCCGCTGGTTGATGGTAAAAAAGAATATCATGTAATCGTACAGATGGGATAATAAGGCGCGTATGAAAAAAACACTTCACAGGATAAAACCTGTGAAGTGTTTTGCGTTATATCATTTTGTAGAGGCAAGTCCTTCTGGAAGAATCGTTCCTCCACCGAGAACCATGTCTCCATCATAGAGAACAGCAGCCTGTCCCGGAGTAACTGCTCTCTGTGGTTCTTCGAATGTGATCTTGAGTAGATCATCACCAAGCTGTTCTACAGTTGCAGGCTGTTCCGGCTGACGGTAGCGTGTCTTGACTTTGCATTTGATCGGCTTGTCCAGATGATCCCATGGAATCAGGTTAATGTCGTTGATGTAACAGCAGGTGCTCATCAGATCCTGTTTGCCGCCAAGGATAACCTTGTTGGAATCCAGGGATTTGCCACATACATAGAGGGATTCCGGTGCAGAAATTCCAAGACCGCGGCGCTGACCGATTGTATAGTGAATCTGACCTTTGTGTTTGCCGAGTACGTTGCCCTCTTTATCTACGAAATCACCAGGTTCCGAAGACTGTCCGGTATACTGTTCAATAAAGGAAGCATAATCTCCGTCCGGTACGAAGCAGATATCCTGACTGTCCGGTTTATCTGCATTGATAAAGCCCTGTTCCTGGGCAATGTGACGAATCTCTTTTTTGGTGTAGCTGCCAAGTGGAAACAATGTATGCGCCAACTGATCCTGCGTCATGGCGTAGAGAACATAGCTCTGATCTTTTGTCGGATCGAGGCCCTTTTTCAGAATAAAACGTCCTGTTTCCGGATCCTGTTCACGACGTGCATAGTGTCCGCTTGCGATGTATTCACAGCCAAGTTCTCTTGCTTTGTCGAGAAGGGCAGAGAATTTCAGAAAACGGTTACAGTCAATACACGGGTTCGGTGTGCCACCGTGCAGATAAGTATCGGCAAATTTGTCAATGACGCTGTGACGGAATTCATCATGCATTGGGAAGACGTAATAGAGCATTCCAAGTCGTGCGGCAACGCTTCTGGCATCTTCAGTATCAGATGGGGTGCAGCAGGCACGGTGTCCCGGGAAACTGCACTGTGGATTATCATAAAGCTTCAGAGTCGCACCGGCACAGTCGTAGCCCTCCTTAACCATCAGGTAGGCTGCTACGCTGGAGTCAACTCCGCCGCTCATGGCGATGATTGCTTTTTTCTGCATATATATTTCTCCTGTTATCTGTTGATTCATATTGTTTACTATAGTATGACTAATACTTGGTAACCAGCCATTTAAGAGTATCCTATCATTATAGAAAAATAGTGTCAAGCAGTTACTGTGAACGTATGCACAGTAATGTCAGGCATGGAAAAACTGCTGAAAACAAAAAGTTGAAAAAGGTGTTGACATATCCAAAAAGTAGTAGTATATTAAACCTATCGGAAAGATAGGAAAACAAAACCGAGAGAAAACTATCAAGGAGGAAGAATCATGTTTACAAAGAATGCAGAACAGAGAAATGTCATGTGTATGATGGATAAGGAAATGCGAATGTACATGTGTATGTCTAACTGTGCTTTAATGTATCGGAAACTTCCTGTGGCATCAGCGGATCAGAGTAATGCAGTCTGAATAAGATGTCAAGAATGTGAATATAAATGTATCGATCAGATACAATGTAGATTACATGAACAGGAAAATCCGACATGGGTTCCTGTTTTTTTATTGCCTTTTTAAGCTTATCTGACAGGTAATCCGAATTTACAACTGAATATAGAATACAATTGAATAGAGAAAAATAAAGCAAAATATAAGAAAATTTAAATAGAACGAGAAAAGAGAGGGAATTTATTATGAAAAACACAAAAATTATCACAGTATCACTTGCAGCAGCACTGGCAATCGGAGCAATCACAGCAAACGGCGTTCTGGTAAGCGCTGATGCAGAAAAAGGAACCATTAAAGTAGCAGCATCCGCTACACCACATGCAGAAATCCTTGAAGAAGCAAAACCAATCCTTGAAAAAGAAGGCTGGGACCTTGAAGTAACTGTATTTGACGATTATGTACAGCCGAACCTGGTAGTAGAAAGCGGTGATTTTGATGCAAACTATTTCCAGCATATCCCATACCTGGACAATTTCAATGAAGAGCAGGGAACACATCTGGTAAATGCAGGTGGTATCCATTATGAACCATTTGGAATTTATCCTGGAACAAAGAAATCACTGGATGAACTGGAAGATGGTGATACCATTGCAGTTCCAAACGATACGACAAACGAAGCGAGAGCGCTTCTTCTTCTCCAGGATAACGGTGTGATTACACTGAAAGACGGAGCCGGTTTGAAAGCAACTGTGAAAGATATTGAAGAAAATCCGAAGAATATCAAGATCGAAGAACTGGAAGCTGCACAGGTTTCCCGTGTTAAGGATGAAGTCGCATTTGTCGTGTTGAATGGAAACTATGCTCTGCAGGCAGGATATTCCGTATCCAAAGATTCTATCGCTCATGAGACCTCTGATTCTGAAGCAGCAAAAACATATGTAAATGTAATTGCGGTTAAAGAAGGAAATGAAGACAGTGAAGCAATCAAAGCACTGGTAGATATTCTGAAATCCGATGAGATCAAAGACTTCATTAATGAGAAGTATGACGGAGCAGTTGTACCTTTTGAAGATTCCGCAGATGATGCAGATGCTAATCAAGAAGAAGCAGCAGATGATACTGCAGATACAGAAACTGAGACTACAGAAGAAGCAACAGAATAATACAGCTGAGAGCATTGATGAATAAGTTGTAACACAGATATTTCAAGGGAACGGGAGGAACAGTTTAAATGGAATCGATGATACAGGTAGAAAACCTCTGTAAAAGCTTTTCCACAAAAAACGGGACGGTAGAGGCGGCCAGAAATATCAGTTTTTCCATAGAAAAGGGAGAGATTTTTGGCATTATCGGTCTCTCCGGAGCGGGTAAAAGTACACTGGTGCGATGTCTGAATCTATTGGAAAGACCAACATCCGGAACTGTCCGAGTGAATGGTAAGAATCTTACGGAACTTTCTGAAAAAGAACTCCGTAAGGAACGCCAGAATATAGGAATGATCTTCCAGCATTTTAACCTGCTCATGCAGAGAACTGCCCTGGATAATGTGTGTTTTCCGATGGAAATTGCAGGAATCAGTAAGAAAGAAGCTCGAAAAAAAGCCCTGGAATATCTGAAAGTAGTAGGGCTGGAAGAAAAAGCTCTTTCTTATCCATCGCAGCTTTCCGGTGGTCAGAAACAGCGTGTTGCAATTGCACGAGTTCTGGCAAGTGATCCGAAAATCCTGCTCTGTGACGAGGCAACCAGTGCACTGGATCCACAGACAACAAAAGCAATTCTGGAACTAATCAAAGAGATTAACCGTGATTATGGAATCACTGTCGTAGTTATCACACATGAAATGAGTGTGGTACAGGAAATCTGCAATCGTGTAGCTGTTCTGGAGAGTGGAACACTGGTAGAATCCGGAACAGTAGAAGAACTGTTCAGAAGCCCGAAGACAGAAGCGGCACGCCGACTGGTATTCAGTGGAAGAACGCAGATTCAGAAAATGGAAGGCAAACGTCTGGTTCGTGTAACTTTCCGGGATAAATCTTCTTTTGAACCGGTCATTGCCAATCTGGTACTGACCTACCGGACGCCGGTCAATATTCTGTATGCTGATACCAAGAATATTGGTGGAGCAGCAGAAGGTGAAATGATCCTGCAGCTTCCCGAGATCGAGGAAGTTGCAGATAAGATGATTCAGTACCTGAAAGATACAAATATGGGAGTAGAGGAGTTGAAGTCTGATGTGGGATAATACAACAATTACAATGCTGCTGGAAGGAACCAGAGATACTTTGTATATGACGATTGTATCCACATTTTTCGGATATGTGTTGGGACTTCCGCTGGGAATTCTTCTTGCAGTAACAGACAAAGAGGGAATTCATCCGAATGCAGTTGTTTACAAAGTACTGGATGTGCTCACGAATATTTTCAGAAGTATTCCGTTTTTGATTCTCCTGATTCTTGTGATTCCACTTACCAAACTGATCGTGGGACAGAGCTATGGCTCCAGTGCAACGATCGTACCGCTTGTGATTGCAGCGGCTCCGTTCATTGCCCGTATGGTGGAATCTTCGCTGAAAGAAGTGGAACCGGGAGTACTCGAGGCAGCAGTCAGCATGGGCGCAGGAACACCGACGATCATCTGGAAAGTTCTTCTTGTAGAAGCAAGAACTTCTCTTCTTGTCGGAGTAACAATCGCCGTCGGAACAATTCTTGGTTATTCCGCTATGGCAGGAACTGTTGGTGGCGGCGGACTTGGAGATATCGCTATTCGTTATGGATATTACCGCTATCAGACAGACATCATGATCATAACGATTGTAATTCTGGTAGTGCTTGTGCAGATCCTGCAGGGACTTGGCATGATGCTCTCCAGGAAGCTGGATAAGCGAAAAGCATAAAAAGATATTTGACAGAAGATTGTAATCACGAAGAATAAAGTTTATTCAACAAATATAAATATTTATTTTAGAAATTTTAGAAATATATTAGAAAAAGGACAAAAACTCCTCACATTTATATTGTATGATGTACTTGTCTTAAAGGAAACCCCCTTTAAGAAATCCGGTAGCACTTCAATGCCGGGAGAGTTGCCGGAACTCTTTCCTTTCCCTAAAAAATAAAACAGAACACTAAACAGCCGCCACCTGGCAAGAACGTCAGGAGGGCGGCTGCTTTCGTTATTGGCGATATCGATTAAAACAGGAGTAGATTTCCTGGATTCTCGGGATGGCATATCCACATGGCAGGTAAGAACCATCAGCGAAGGCGATAAGGCCTTTTGTATGAATCTGTTTCTGAAGATAATCAACAATCTCCGGGATAGTTTTTTTCCCGTCAGCCAGATGCTCCAACGCATATTTCAGGAGCAATCCGAGGGCTGCGGTCTGTTCTGGATCTATGAGCTGCTCAACGTAGCGAAGGTCTACTTCCTGTCTTCCAAGCAGGAATCCAGCTTTTCCATGAACTTTTATTTTGAGACGATCCGGTTTGCCTGTGCCATGTCCATGTGAGCGAATCACAGGAGTATTTTTTTGTATGATCCTGTGACTGTCAGGCATAACAAATGCAGGAACTTTGGCTGGACTCAGAGGATATTTTCCACAGATTTCTTTGACTTTGCGTGTGATATCCACAGGACGATAGCAGTCCATCTGGATAATTGTGTCTGCAATGTGGAAAAATGCACCGGAACTTCCGGCAACCAGAAGCGTAGAAATTCCGGCAATTGTATACAGCTTCTGTGCCCGTTCGAGAAATGGAGTGATCGGTTCCTTTTCACGGGAGATGATTTCCTGCATGAACGTATCCCGCACCATGAAGTTGGTGGCAGAAGTATCTTCATCCAGAAGAAAAACTTTGCTTCCGGCTTCCATTCCCTCAATAATGCCGGCAGCCTGAGACGTACTTCCACTGGCATCCGCTGTTGAAAAACAATGGGTGTTTTTTTGGTTTGGCAGATCATTGATAAACAGAGAAATATCCACGTCTTTGATAGAACGTCCATCCTCGGAACGGAGCTTTAATGCGGTGGCATCCGTGATCACGTATTCTCGCCCGTCTCCGGCAATATGATTGTATACACCAAGTTCCAGGGCATTCAGAAGAGTGGATTTGCCATGATATCCACCGCCGACGATCAGGGTGATGCCCTGTGGAATTCCCATTCCGATAATTTTTCCCTTATGCGGAAGATTCATAGTTATACGGAGCGATTCCGGAGAAATAAACGGGACAGAATGCTTCATCGGACGGGAGGAAATACCACTTTCCCGTGGGAGTATAGCACCATCTGCAACAAATGCCACCAGTTTTTTTTCTTTCAACTGTTCCCGGATTGCCTGTTGATCTTCGGCGAGAAAAATGGTTTGTTCCAGTTCTTTCTGATTTATGTTTTTGTAAAAGAAAGTGTTTTCTACACAGGCAGGAAGAAAATCGAACAGAATCTTTTCCAGTTCGGGTGCATTAATGGTACGGCCATTTGCAGGAAAACCAATAAAAAATCTGGCAGTGATGCCTTCGGATGTGATTTCACATGCGGTTCTGGAAAGGATTTCCTGTCCACAGTGGCTGACGGAAATCAGACCGCTTTTACCAGAACCTTTTGCACGGAAGGAATAGTGGTTTATCTGCTGTTCAAACTGGCGCGTCAGATGGTCGGCAAGGGTGATACATGTGAGATTGTTTTTGCTGTAGGCATCCGGAAAACCGGCATCTTTGCGGGAAATATGGACACTGATGTGTGAGGGAGATGCAAAAGGATCTCCCTGTACATGATCGATGGAAAGGATATAATGCCCAAACTGGTAACTGCCTTTCAGAGATTTGTAGGCGGGATAGCTTTTTCTGTGGATGGATTGAAGCTGCTTTTTTAATTCAGTTGCCTGCTGCATGAAAAACTCCTTTATAAAAAGTGTGATTTATCTGTGTGTTTAAGGTACATTTAAAGTCCGGCTGTAACTATTATGAAGCCGGAAGCATTCTTGAAAAAACAAAATTATTATAGAGCGGGAAGATGCAGAAATGCAAGCGATTCGGGATATAATAAAAAAGAAACTGTGAAGAAAATGATAGGAAGAGCCAAATTTCTTATACAAATCTTATATCTTTATTAAGAATCTGGAAGAATGTAGAAATACGTAAAATATTGGCGTATAATGTTGAAAGAATTTTGAGAATCAAACGAAAGGTGGTTTTATATATTATGGAAAGAAGAAATGCATGGCTTTCTTATGAGGAAGCAGATGAGAAGGAACTGGAGAAACTTGCAAAAAATTATCGTACATTTCTGGATGCCGGTAAGACAGAGCGTGAATGTGTCCTGGAGCTTACCAGAGAAGCAGAAGCAGCAGGATATGTTTCGTTAGAAAATAAACTTGCATCCGGTGAGCAGATTAAAGCCGGAGATAAGATCTATGCTGTCGGCATGAAAAAGATCATGGCTATGTTCCATATCGGACAGGAACCGATAGAAAAGGGAATGAATATTCTTGGAGCACACATTGATTCTCCACGTTTGGATGTAAAACAGAATCCTTTATATGAAGATACGGATCTGGTATATCTGGATACCCATTATTACGGCGGGGTGAAGAAATATCAGTGGGTAGCACTTCCATTGGCGATTCATGGTGTGATCGTGAAGAAGGATGGTACAGTAGTAAATGTGAATGTTGGTGAAGATGAGGATGATCCGGTCGTATATATCACAGATCTTCTGATTCATCTTGCAGGTAAACAGCTCCAGAAAAAGGCCGCAGAGGTGATCGAGGGTGAGAATCTTGACATTCTGATCGGCAGCAGACCACTGAAAGAGGAAAAGGACGAGAAGAAGAAGGAAGCAGTCAAAAATAATGTCCTTCGGATTCTGGGAGAAAAATATGGTGTAGAGGAAGAGGATTTTCTTTCAGCAGAACTGGAGATCGTTCCGGCGGGCAAAGCTCGTGACTGCGGACTTGACCGCAGTATGGTCGCAGCATATGGACAGGATGACCGTGTCTGCGCATATACTTCTTTTGTGGCAATGCTTGAGATGGAAGCACCAAAACGTACCAGCTGCTGTCTTTTGACGGACAAAGAAGAAATTGGAAGTGTAGGAGCTACTGGCATGCAGTCTAATTTCTTCGAAAATACTGTGGCAGAGCTTCTAGAAGCTATGGGATGTTATTCCGGACTGGCACTCCGAAGAACTCTTAAGAATTCCTTTATGCTTTCTTCTGATGTAAGTGCAGGCTATGACCCGGCTTACGGAGAATGCTTCGAAAAGAAAAATGCAGCATATCTTGGAAGAGGAATCGTTCTTAATAAATTTACAGGTGCAAGAGGAAAGTCCGGATCTAACGATGCCAATGCAGAGTATGTGGCAAAAGTACGTGGTATTTTTGATGACAGTAATGTTGCCTTCCAGACAGCAGAACTTGGCAAAGTAGATGTGGGAGGCGGCGGAACGATCGCTTATATCGCAGCACTTTACGGAATGAATGTGATAGACAGTGGTGTGGCGGTCCTGAGTATGCATGCACCGTGGGAAGTAACAAGCAAAGCCGATATTTATGAGGCGAAGAAAGCATACAAAGCGTTTCTTGAAAATGCATGACAGAGATTCTGGTGCCAGAAAAAAATAAGCATAATACAGAAATAATAAACAGCGACATCAAAGGAGAATGCAGAATATGAATGATACGCTGATCAAGGTGGAAGACCTTTGCAAGATTTATAATCCCGGCGAAAATGAAGTAAGAGCCCTGGATCATGTGAGCCTTGAAATAAAAAAAGGAGAACTGGTGGCAATCATCGGGCAATCAGGTTCTGGCAAGTCAACTTTTATGAATATGCTTGGGTGTCTCGATGTGCCTACCTCGGGAAAGTATTATCTGAACGGGACTGATGTGTCCGAAATGACGGACAATGAACTCTCGGAGGTAAGAAACCATGAAATTGGATTTATCTTTCAGGGATTTAATCTTATTGCAAATCTGAATGCAATTGAAAATGTAGAATTGCCGCTGATCTATCGTGGAATTGATCGTAAGACGAGACATGAACTGGCTATCGAATCTCTGAAAATGGTTGGCCTGGAAAAACGTATGGATCATAAGCCAAGTGAGATGTCCGGTGGGCAGCAGCAGCGTGTGGCAATTGCAAGAGCAATCGCTGCACAGCCTCCGGTCATTCTTGCAGATGAGCCGACAGGAAACCTAGATTCTGCATCCAGTAAGGAGATTCTTGCAATTTTAAAGAAAATGCATAAAACAGGAAGAACAGTAATATTGATCACGCATGATAATGGTATTGCAGCACAGGCAAGACGTGTAGTGCGTATTATGGATGGTAAGATAGAATCGGATACAATCAATCCGGATTTTGACCAGGAGGAGGCATAATGAAAAAGAAAAAGTCCAAAAAGAAACTGGTGATCGGAGTTGGGATTCTGGTCGTGGCAGTAGTAGCCGGTGTCAATATCTATGGCAGTATGAATGCAGCGGATTCGGCAATTCCGCAGGTGAAAACAGTATCAGCTGTCCGCGATAATGTTCAGCAAACGGTAGAAATCAGTGGTACAGTAGTAAGTGAAGAACAGAAAACATATTTTTCTCCTGTCAATGCCAAAGTTGATACAGCTGCGTTGAAAGAAGGTGAAACTGTAAAAGCAGGAACTAGTCTGATCGAATTTGATCAGAAAGACCTGGAGAGAGAAGCGAAGAAAGCTGATCTGAATGTAGAGTCCGGAAAACTGGATATGAAAAATACTTTAAATAAATCGGATAAGGCGGTTCAGAAGCAACAGAATGCAGCAGGTGATGCGGCAAGCCTGAAACAGCAGGTTGCCGCTCAGGAAAATTATATTGCAAGTCTGAAAGCAAGGATCTCGCAGGCAAATGCCAATGCACAGGCAGCATCTTCCAAAGCTGCTGCAAAGAAACAGGCAGATGCAGCTGCCGCACAGGAGGCACAGCAGCAGGAAATACAGCGTGAATATGCACAGGCACAGACTACATATCAGAATGAAACCCTTCCTGCGTATCAAAATCAGCTGAATACACTGAACAATGAAATGAATCAGGCACAGTCGGATTACAATCAGGCAGAGAACAGTTATCAGATGGCTTTTCAGGCGTGGTCTGCAGACCAGAGTGATGATAATGAAAATGCACTTGAGATAGCAGAGCAGATGAGAAGTGAAGCGCAGATTACATATCAGAATGCAAAAACAGCTTATGAAGATTATAAAGCGCAGAAGCCGGCTGCTCCGGTAATGTCTGACTTCACCGGCGAGACTGACATTGTTTCTGACGGAACGTCTGCAGATGTTTCTGCATCTGCTTCTTCCAGCACGGATGATACTGCTGTGACAGCGGATACTACTGCACTGGAGAATGAACTTGAAAAAGCAAGTAATAATCTTGCAGAACTTCAGTCAGAACTTTCCTCGAAGGAAGCGGCTGCAGAAGCAGATACGGGTGCTGTGACTGAAGAAGAAAAAGAAAAAATGGAAATTACCAATAATCTTTCTGAACTGGATCAGATGTCTGCACAGGAACTTGTAGAAGCAGCAAAGAAAGGAATCAAGGCTGATTTTAATGGTGTGGTTACAAAAGTTTCTGTGGTTGAAGGTGCAACTGCAACACAGGGAATGGAATTGTTCACCTTACAGAATACTGATAAAGTAGATGTGAATGTAAATGTTTCGAAATACGATTATGATAAAGTGAAAGAAGGTCAGTCTGCGGACATCACCATTGCAGGAAAAACTTATGAAGGTGAAGTAACGAGTATCAGCCAT
>UMGO01029053.1_pt1 | contig 10831 bp, 7 predicted proteins | sample 1965301 | NCBI WGS metagenome assembly UMGO01 (sample SAMEA4836074, study PRJEB28245) | human gut metagenome | biome: gut microbiome; material: fecal sample | place: Denmark | collected 2008 | reverse complement strand
GATCGCTCCGGCCGAAACCGATAAGAAGGATTCCGAGTCTTCGGTAGACGAGCCGACGACGTCGGGTGCGGGTTCCGCGAATCCGCACGACGGCGACGAGTAGGACAAGGAAGAGTAGGGGAGAGTTATGGCAGGCCTGTTCAACATCCTTAAGGTCACCGTCAGCGAGGACAAGATCTGCGCGCACGTGCTGGTGAACCCCGGCATGCCGCTCATGACCTCGGAGGATATCGAGGCCACGGCGCGCGTGTACTACCTGGTGCCGGCGATTGCCAAGCACCTGTGCCTGGGCGATTCCGGCCGCGAGTTCCAGGACTGCATGGGTCAGACCGAGCTATGCCACCTGCTGGAGCATGTGACGGTTGAGCTCATGAACGAGACCGGTCTTGCCGGTAGCATCTCGTGCGGCCGCACGCGCGTAAGCGAGCATGACGAGCGTGTCTTTGAGGTCGAGCTTTCGTGCCCCGATGACGCACTGGCCATCGGTGCGCTGTCGTCGGCCACCTTTATGATGGACTGGGCGTACCTGCACGCCGACCAGCCTGCCCCCGACGTGGAAGGCACGGTCGCGGGCCTACGCAACCTGGTGCTGGGCATGCGCGCCGAGGCCGAGGGCAAGGATCCTCACGAGGCCGTCGCCGCTGCGAACGGCGAAGATACTGCCGAGGACGAGGGCGCTGACGAGGGCGATGTGCCGGTTGACGCCGAGCCCGTTGCCGATGCGACCGCCGAGCCCGTTTCCACCGAGCCCCAGGGCGTCCCCAACTTTGACGACGAGCCCCAGGTGGCGATTGATACCGAGGGCGCGGTTGCCGAGAACCACGAGGCCTCCGCTGCCGTCTTTGGCGGTGCGGCGACGGTTCCGGCGGGACCTGCGCATGAGGGCGGCCTGCCGCTCGTGGACGGCGCCGGCGAGGACCCGGGTGCCACGGTGGCCATGCCGGCTATGCCTCAGGAGTAGGCCTACGCGTTTATCACCATCACGTACCTGCGCCTTTGCCGTACGCAGATGAGCGGAGCGGCAAGTGATGCGCTGCGGGTATAATGGACAGCATTCAAACGGTGGGCACCGACGTGCCCGCAGGAGAGGAATGATCATGGGTAAGACTTTCAGCTTTGTCTCCGGCGCACTTTTTGGTGCTGCTGCTGGCGCTATTATCGGCGTTGCTCTGGCCCCGCGCTCGGGCGCCGAAACCCGCGCCATGGCTGCCGATATCGCCAACGACGCCTGGGACAATATGCGCGACACCTACGAGCACGGCGCCGAGGAGGCCCGTGCTGCGGTGAATGACTTTGGCCCGATGGTCGACGCCAAGACCGACGACCTGCGCGCCAAGGTCGACCTGGCCCGCGAGCGCATGGACCAGCTGCGCGAGCAGCTCAACGACGCCATTTCGGGTGGCAACGTGACGCCTGCCGCCGACGTCGTGGTCGAGAACGCCGTCGAGGCTGATGCCGGGGCTGCGGAACCCTCGACCGAGGCATAATGCGCGCTGGGGATTTTGTCGGCGCCAAGATCTATCGCAAGCCTACCGAGGACAAGCGCACCAAAAAGGACGGCACGCCGCGCAGCCCCAAAAAGCTCGGAAAGATTCACTTTCCGGTCTTTACCCCGGGCGGTACGCGCGTGGTCGGCTTTATGGTCCGCCAGTCCGATATCGCGGGCATGATCGAGCGTCCCGACCGATTCGTAGCGCTCGACGCCATTGGTGTCTACGAGGGCGCCATTGCGGTCGATGACGTCAAGGACACGTACGATGCCGCCGCCGCCAAGCGCCTCGACATCAACCTGGACGATTGCATCATCTGGGTCGGTATGGACGTGCGCACGGAATCGGGCGACGTCGTGGGCTATTGCTCGGACGTTGAGTTCAAGCCGCGCTCGGGCATCGTGCAGGCATTCTATGTGACCGCCGGTGCTGCTTCGAGTGTTTTGGTTGGTGACACGCAGGTGCCGCCGACGATGCTGCGCGGCTACGAGAACGGCGCGATGGTCGTCTCGGACGAGGTCAAGTCGCTCGGGTATTCGGGCGGTGCGGCTGCCAAGGCCGCCGAGGCCAGCGTCGTGGTGGGCGACAAGGTCAAAAAGGGCGCCAAGGTGCTCGACGACAAGGGATCGGTCGCCGTGGACAAAGGCAGTCGCGCACTGGGCAAGCAGCTCGGCAAGACGCGCGGCATGTTCAAGGCCTTTAAGGACGAATACCAAAAGGCGAGCGGAGGCTCGTCAAAAGCTACAAAATAGCGACGTACCAAATGATGGGAGGCAAGCCGGAGACCTGTTGCTCCGGCTTGCTGTGTTTATGGGGGAGGGCACATGCGCCAAAACGGATCCAACTTAAACGGGCGTTCGGGTGCGCGTCCGACGGCGCGCCGCGACCTGGGGCAGCTGCCCAGCGGTCAGCGCCGTCGCCGCCGTAAGCCCGGCGCGATGTACCTCAACCATAGCCGCGGGTTTAGCGACCGCAGCGCGCGCATCGGCAACGGGCGCTCGCCGCGCCGACCGTCCCGTCTGCCCTATGCGCTCATTGCCGTGGGCTGTGCGCTCGTGCTGTTTATCGCTGCCGTCGTGGGCTACGTCAACCGCAGCGTGGACGTGGAACTCAACGGGCAAAAGACCGCGGTGCGCGTGGGCTCTACGCTGCAGAATCTCATCGACGACCAGGAGTTGACCGATACCTACGACGCAGGCGACCTGCTGGCCGTCGATGACAGCGTGCTCAAGCGCCATGGCGGCGAAAAGCTGTCGGTTAAGGTGGACGGCAAGCGCATAAAACAGGGCAAATGGGATAGCCGCGAACTTGAGGGCGGCGAGAAGGTGACGGTCAAGGATGGCCGTAACACCTACGAGAAGCACGAGGTTCAGGCTACGGTTATCGAGCCCAAGCTCAAGGTCGAGGGCACGGGCGCTATCGAGTATGTGCAGACATGGGGTGTCCAGGGCCGCTCCGAGGTGTGGGTTGGTGAGCAGTCGGAAAAGACGCAGGACCGCGGCGAGGTTGTGCCCGCCACCGATTGCGTCGTTGCGTGCGCCAGCGTGGCGCCCAAGGGCAACAAAAAGTACGTGGCGCTGACGTTTGACGAGGGTCCGAGCGGCGCCACCAAACAGATCTTGCAGGTGCTCAAGGAAAAGGGCGTTACCGCGACGTTCTTCCTTTCGGGCGATGCGGCCGAGGCCTCGCCTGCCACGGCCAAGGCGATTGTCGATGCCGGGTGCGAGATCGGATCCAACAGCTACAGCGACGATTCGCTCAAGGGTCAGGACCGTGAGACGGTACGCGAACAGATCACGAAAGGCACCGATGCGATTAAGTCGGCGACCGGCGTGAAGACGATGCTGCTGCGTGCTCCCTACGCTGCCTTTGACGAGCAAAACTGGATTGATGCGATGGACCTGGTCTCCGCCGTGGTCTCGTGGAATATTGACTCGGGCGACTGGCTGCTCAACGGTGCCGACGAGCAGGTCTCAACGGTGCTCGATTCGGTGACGCCGGGCAATATCGTGCTGCTCACCGATAGGGACGAATGCGCCGAGCAGACGCTCGAGGCGCTGCCGCAGATCATCGACGGCCTTGTCGCCGACGGCTACAAGATCGTGACGCTCAGCGACCTGGTCAAGACGGACACGTCGCTGAGCAAAAAGCTCACCTCGCTGACGAAGGTCACCATGCCCAAGGACGCCGTGTTCCCCCAACTTGCCGAGGACGATGACACCACAGAGTAGTCATTGGGTAGTCGTTTAAGAACGTCCCCAATGGCTATGTCACGGATACGTCAGCGTTTGGTATGCCTGCAATGTGCAGCGCATAAATTCGATGCCGCAGGGCGATGCTGATGCTATAGTTACTGCGGTTAATGAGGGTCAAGAGAAAGGTTACAGGTGAAATCCAAACCTCGACCATACAGTCGATGACCCCATGCAGGTGCTTTTTGCGCATGCACGGGGTGTAAGCGTCGAGCGGCGTGCCGCCCGCGCATGCGTATACATATCCAGAAGCCCCCGGACGCCGCACGCGCGGCCGCGTCCGGAGGAATAATGATGGGGAGCACCATTGAATTATCTGAGTGAGATGCTCAAATTGCCAGTCTTGGACGTCGACGGCGAAAAGCTCGGCGTGGTCAACGATTTTGGCATTGCAACCGGCGAAGTTTTTCCGCACGTGACGTCGCTCGCGTTCCGCGGTCCCGGCAAGACGCCGTTCATGATCAGCTGGCGCAAATGGGTCGACCGCATCGACGAGACGGGCGTGTATCTCAATACGTCTGCCACCAATATTCGCTTCTCGTACCTGCAGCCGACCGAGCTCCTGCTGGCGCGCGACGTTCTCAATAAGCAGATCGTCGACATGCAGGGCATGAAGGTCGTGCGCGTCAACGACATCAAGTTTTCCATGTCGGGCGAAAATCAGCTGCGCCTGCTGGGTGCCGAGGTCGGCGCCCGCGGTCTGCTGCGTGCAATCAGCCCCGCGCTCGAGCACGTCGTCGAGGGCTTTATGAAGCACCTGGGCAAGCCGCTCAGCGAGGACATTATCGCCTGGTCCTACATGGACCTGCTCGACCGCTCGACCAAGAACATTCAACTCTCGGTGTCGCACAAGACGCTCGGCGAGCTGCACCCTGCCGACATCGCCGACATTATCGAGCAGCTCGACCCGCGCTTGCGTGCGCAGGTGTTTGCGCAGCTCGATACTGCCCAGGCCGCCGAGGCCATCTCGGAGTTCGATGACGACGAGCTTATGACCGAGATGCTCGAGGGCCTGTCCGACACCGACGCATCGTCGATGCTGGCCATGATGGACCCGGACGACGCTGCCGACCTGATCGACGAGCTTGATTACGAGAAGGCCGAGAAACTCCTGCGCCTGATGGGCGTCAAGGAGGAGAAGGCGATTCGTAACCTGCTGGGGTATGAGGACAACACCGCCGGCCGCATCATGACCTCGGAGTTTGTCTCCCTGCCCGCTACGGCAACGGTCGGTGACGCCATCGAGGCGATTCGCGAGCTCGACGAGGACTTCGAGAGCGTCTATTACGTCTATACCGAGGATCCGAGTGGCATGCTGACCGGCGTGCTTTCGCTGCGCACGCTGATCGTAGCCGACCGCGACGCCACGCTGGGTCAGTTGGCCTATCGCGACCTGGTCTATGTGTCGCCCGACGAGGACCAGGAAGACGTGACGGACGAGATGACCAAGTACGACCTGGTTGCCATCCCTGTCTGCGACGAGAACCGTCATATCCTTGGTATCGTGACCTTCGACGACGCCATGGACGTTATCGCCGAGGAGCATCAGGAGGACCTGCAGATCGCCGGTGTCGGCTCGGGCGATAGCGCGTCGGACGACTCGACGAACGTGCTCAGCTGGTTCGTGCATCGCCAGTACTGGGTTGTTGTATGGGGCATCGCGTCGTGCATCATGGCGACCGTGCTGGGAACGGCGCTCGGCTCCGCGCATCTGGTGGTGTTCCCCATGTGCGCCATGCCGCTCGTGCTGCTGGCGGCCTCGCGCATGGTGTCGTTCGTCAAGAACTACTTCCTGGAGTATGACGGTCACGACGACGAGCCCAAGCCGTATCTGGGATTCTTCTTCCAGAGCACGGGCATGGGCCTGATTCTGTCACTCGTGACCTACCTGTGCGCCCAGCTGGTGCGCACCGCTGCATTCCCCGATGCCTCTATGTTTGAGGAGCAGCTCTTTACCGGCTGCTTTAACATTGCCGCCATCATTTGCCTGGTTGGCAACATGAGTGCTGTGATTTACCTGATGGTGCTGTTCTGGCGTGACGAGCATGACCTCAACACGTCGGGCACCGCCATGAACGTTATTGCCGTCATGATCTCGTGTGTGGCGTATTGCATCGCCGCGGTGCTGCTCGCCATGTCAGTCATGGGCTAGGTGGTCGCGTGCAAAATACCAAGCAAAAGTCGGGCACCAAGCAAAAGCTGACCATCGCGGCCATCTTTGGCGCTATGGGTCCCGGTCTGCTGGCGGCGCTTTCGGGCAATGACGCCGGCGGCATTGCAACGTATTCCAGTGCGGGTGCCAGCTATGGCTACAAGATGCTCTGGATGCTTCCCGTCATGACTGTGCTGCTCATCGTGACGCAGGAGACCGCGGCGCGTTGCGGCTGCGTGACGGGCAAGGGCCTGGCATCGCTCATTCGCGAGCGCTTTGGCGTGCGCAAGAGTGTACTTGCTATGGCGGCGCTGTTGATCGCCAACACGGCTGTGACCATTTCGGAGTTTGCGGGTATTGCGAGCGGCCTTGCCCTCTTTGGCGTGCCGGCGAGCATCTCGGTGCCGTTGGTGGCGCTGCTGGTGTGGATGCTTACCATGTCGGGGAGTTTCCAGCGCATCGAGAAGATTCTGCTGCTGGTGAGCTGCGTGTTCGTGACCTACATCGTCGCCGCGTTTATGGCTGGCCCCAACTGGGGTGAGGTCGCGGTCGACCTGGTCGTGCCTAACATTCAAAATGACCCCAGCTACGTGTCGCTCGTGGTCGCAACGATCGGTACCACCATCGCGCCGTGGATGATTTTCTTGGCGCAGAACAACGTGGTCGATAAGAACGCGGGCGAGGACGACATCGTGCTGCAGCGTATTGATACCGTGAGCGGCTCGCTTGCCGCCGATGTTATTGCCGGCTTTATTATCATCACGACCGGCACGGTGTTGTTCCCGGCGGGTATTCAGATTAGCGATGCTGCCGATGCTGCCCGCGCGCTGGAGCCTATTGCGGGTCAGTGGTCTACGGTACTGTTTGCCTCGGGCCTGGTCGCGGCGAGTTTCTTGGCTGCCTGCGTGCTGCCGGGCGTTACGTCGAGCGCTATCTGCGAGGCATTTGGCTGGGAGCGCGGTGCCGACCGCAGCTGGGACGAGGCCCCGGTCTATCGCGGCATCATTACGGCCATCATCGGTATCTCTGCCGTGCTGGTGCTTATGCCCGGCGTCGATCTGTTCCAGATTATGATGACCTCGCAGGTCATCAATGGCGTGCTACTGCCCGTGGTTCTGGTGTTCCAGGTGGTTATCGCCGCCGACCGTCACATTATGGGCGCCAACCGCAACGGCCGCGTATGGAACGTGCTCACGTGGGCGACTATCGGCGTGATTACGGTGCTCACGGTCGTCATGTTTGTCCTGCAGGCGATGGGCTACAGCGCTTAACGCCCACTTTTGCTTCCGAACAGGCCGCAGCGATGGACTGCGGCCTGTTTTTTGCCCGCTATAGGGCATTAGTTATATGGCAGTGGACAAAAAATGCCAAATATGAGTACTGTTGCTAAGTGAATAGCATTTACATCCAAGAAGATAATGGACATAGCCGATAGTATGTTCATTAAAATTGGCTCCAATATGTCTTAAACCAGTCAGGTTGGCTGCTTTAGGGGGTTGTAGGGGTCGCTCGGACGTCATTTTGGGTGGTTTTGCCTGCTACTAAAATGGTAACAGTACTCATATTTGCCCCTTTTTGTCCACGACCCCTTGGAGCCGGCTCGAAAAGAGTGATTTTGGGTTGTTTGCTGCGGGTGTGGGCTTGGAAACAACGTTCGGGGTGGCGAGGCGCCCAGAATTTGGTCGCAAGGAGGGCGTTCCTCGGCTGTGTCAGGAGTGTCCCTGGGTGCCGGCACATAAGGAACGTCCCTAACTGTCGGAGGGGGTGCCTGCCGTGGCGCACCCCTCCGGATGTGGGAAGTTTGCGCTGCAGGTTACTTGTCGGTGCCCAGCTTGTGCGGCTTGAGAGCGAGCGCATTGACGAGCGCGTCGGTGGCAGACTTGACGGCCGCCGGCTGCAGATCGTTGACGTGATCCTCGGGATGCACGGGCAGGTCCTTCTTGACTGCATCGTGGATCAAGTTGAGGTACTCAGTCACGCCAGTGGTCGACAGGTGCGTGCCATCGCCATCGAACAGGTCGTTGCGATTGGCACTGTATCCGTACCAGTCGATAACGCGCACGTTCTTGTAGCGCGTAGCAGCGTTGGCGATGGCCTGGTTGGTAGAGCCAACCCACGGCTGCGGGCTGCGCGTGTTCACAAACACCACAATACGCTTATCTCCTGCATCGGTCATGATGGCGTCGATCTGGTCGTCGGTTACCAAGCCGTTGGTGCCCAGTGCAAAGACCACGATCTTGCCGGCAAGGTTCTGTTGGAGATAGCCCTCAAATGTCGCGCGGCCCGCATCAAACTGGCGGCCCTTTTCGGCATCGATATGGCTGTGCGGGAACACGCCGTCAAAGGAATCAACGGCGCGCAGCGACACGGAGTCACCGATCATCAACAGGTCGTAGGAGCCATCGGGGAAGCCGTCGTTGTCCTTGTCGGTGTCGTCGGCCGCCTGTTGGTCTGTGGGCGCGGTGTTTTTGGCTTCCTTGTTGAGGACTTCGGCGCCCTCACCGCTCAGTGCGGAGGTCTCCGGCACAAAGATCAGGCCGCCCAGTGCAACGACCAACACGACAGCGCAGGCTGCGCAGACAGGGACGTGCGCGCGCACCCAGTTGGCGGGCGCGGTGGTGCCGTCGCGGAACTCGGATACGGTGCGCCCAAAGGCGCCCTTTCTAAACGGCGTCTCGATAAAGCGATATGAACATTCGGCTACGGCGACCACCAACAACACCTGCAAAATGTACTGCCACCACGGCGTATCGTTGATGTTGGCGACCGGGTTCATGAGCAACAGTAGCGGATAGTGCCACAGGTAGATGCTGTACGAGCGCTTGCCAACCCACACGAGCGGCTCGGCGGACAGTGCGCGGGCAACCATTCCCTGGGGCTGCACGCAGGCCGCGATGACCATGAGCGTGAGGATGGAGCATAGCAGCGTGCCGCCGCGATACTGGAACGCGGTGTAGCCGTTGGTGAGCGCGACCATGGCGGCAAGGCCAACCAGACCCACGACGCCCAACACATCGATGATGCGGGCGAGGACCAAAAGCGCACGAGGGCGCTCGGCTGTGCCGGGACGGTCTCGGCTGCGTTGTCGGCCTTCTCGCCAGGCTTGCCCTCGGCGTTCTTGCCGTGCTTGGCGGCGCCAGCCAGGCGATTGAGCCCCAAACGATGAGCGAGACGCACCGGCGCCAGGTCGCGATCGGGGATAAAGGCCATCCAGGCGCCCAGCAGCAGCGAGAAGACGCGGGTGTCGGTGCCGTAGTACACGCGGCTGGGGTCGGCGGCAGGGTTGTAGAGCACCATCATGGCAAGGGCGGATACCGCTGCGAGTCCCAGGACCATACGGCGCGTGTTGGGTTTGCTCACATGCATGGACACCATGGCAAACAGCAGCGGTGGCCAAACCAGGTAGAATTGTTCCTCGATGGCGAGCGACCAAAAGTGCGTAAGCGGCGAGGGGTCGCCCAGGGCGTTGAAGTACGAAACGTCCTGCATAATCTGCCACCAGTTGTTAAAGAACAGCAGCGACGGCAGAATGTCGGGACGCATCTTGGTGAGCATCACGTGGTTGAAGACGGTGCACAGCGCACAGGTTACAACCACAACGGTCACCACGGCGGGGACCAGGCGACGGATGCGGCGGATCCAGAAGCTCTTGAGGTCGATGCGGCCGGTCTTAGCGACTTCGTTGAGTAGCAGGCGTGTGATCAGATAGCCCGAAAGCACAAAGAAGATCGTGACGCCAAGCAGGCCGCCCTGAGCCCACGTGAGGTTGAGGTGATAGAGCACCACCGCGACGACGGCAAGCGTGCGCAGGCCGTCGAGCGCAGGGATGTAGCGGGACTTGGGGCGAGCAGGCGTCTGCTCCGCGGCGGGAGTGTTGGCGCGGCCAGCGTTGTTGGCAGAAGCGCGATGGGGGCTCGCGGTGCGTCGCGGCTCGTTGGCACGGCGCTCGCCCTTCACGCGTTCGTGCGGCGCCGGCTCGTTGCCCGTGCGGCGTCGACCGCGCGAGCCCGATTGCGAGAATTGTTCCATAAAACATCATCCAATGACGAGAATAATCAGCACGTATTCATTGTAGCTGCCTGCCCCTGTGAATGCTTGCTGCTGGCGCAAGCTCAAGCGCGCGTCCACATCAAAGTGGACTAAAGTTATAGGGGGTGCGAGAGTGCACAATCGTTGGTCGATGGTGGGCGCAAAGCCCGAAGACGAGGAGGTTTCCATGGCGGATCACAGCATCGTTGCGGTGTTCGGCAGCATGAACATGGACCTTTCGGTGGCGTGCGAGCGCATGCCGCGCGCGGGCGAGACGGTCGATGGCAGCGGTTTTATCACCAACGCCGGCGGTAGGGGAGCCAATCAGGCCGTTGCCGCTGCGCGCATGGGTGCGCGCACGTGCATGATCGGCGCTGTTGGGCGCGATACCTTTGGCGATGCGCTTGTGGCAGGGCTCCAAGATGCCGGCGTGGGCGTTGAGTCCGTGACACGTCTCGACGACGTGGAGACCGGTACTGCGACTATCATTCGCTGTGAGAGCGACAACCGCATCGTGCTGTCGCCGGGCGCCAACCATGCGCTTGCGGGCGAGGACGTTGCCCGCGCACTGAGGCGCTTGGTGGCCGACGAGCTCGACGGCGATGCCAGCGAGATTGCCCCGGCTGCTGGCGGCGTCTTTATCGCCCAGGGCGAATGTGACCTTGCGGCGACGGCCGGGGCGCTTGCTTGCGCTCACGAGCTGGGGTTCTATACGATCTTTAACCCGGCGCCCGCCTGCGACCTGCCGGCAGGAGCGTGGCCAGCGGTCGACCTGGTCTGCCCCAACGAGACCGAGTGCCAGGTACTGACGGGCATTCTGCCCACGGATGATGCGAGTTGCGTCGCCGCGCTCAATGCGCTGCTCGACAAGGGCGCCGGGGCTGCGGTCATCACGTTGGGCGGCGCCG
>UMGO01003955.1_pt1 | contig 10984 bp, 8 predicted proteins | sample 1965301 | NCBI WGS metagenome assembly UMGO01 (sample SAMEA4836074, study PRJEB28245) | human gut metagenome | biome: gut microbiome; material: fecal sample | place: Denmark | collected 2008 | reverse complement strand
CATAAGTGGTATAAGACTTAGATGGTTCATAATCGGAATAAGTATGTTAATTATAATAGTAGCTAGTTTTTTAGCTTTCTTCTTTTTAAAACAAGATATGTTTATAAAAATATTTGGCAGTGACTTTTTTTATAGAATAGACAGAGTTATAAATTGGCAAAATGGTAGTGGAATGCAGTTAGAAAACTCACTAGCCGCAATAGGTTCTAGTGGTATACTAGGACATGGTTTTAATAAAACTCCACTATATTTTCCAGAAGCAGGTACAGATTTTATATTTAGTGTTTATGCATCAAATTTTGGATTAATTGGATCTTGTATTTTTATATTGTTAGTTGTGCTTTTTGACATACACCTAATAAAAGTTGGTATGAGTTCAAAAAGCATTTATAAATACATAATATCAGGTATACTGGGAATTTTCATTTACCAGCAAATACAAAATATATCAATGACTCTAGGATTATTACCAATAACTGGAATTACATTACCATTTATAAGTTATGGTGGAAGTAGTCTCTTATCATATATGATTTTAATTGGGTTTGTAATATCAATATACAATGAAAAAGAATTAGATAAAAATAATATCTAATTCAAAGTAACCTCTTCATAAACCTTTTTTAACTCTTTTGAGACATTTTTAATGTCTTTTTCTAATGCTACTTTATATGCTTCCTCTGTTAAATCAGGTAATGTTCCGTCCAATATTTTTGTGATTTTTTCTTGGAATTCATCCAAATTCTTAGCTTTGTATACATTCTTACCATCAACCAACCAACCATCAAAAACACCAATATCTCTAATAAGTGCTGGACACTTACAAGCACATGCCTCTATTATCGGAATTCCTTCAGTTTCCTCAAGTGTTGGAAACAAATAAAGATCGCAACCACTCATGGCCGCTTTTATAACACTTGGTTCTACATAGCCGGCAAAAACTAAATTATCTAATTTAGTATTAACCGCATCCCTCACTTTTTTAGTAGAAGCAGCTAAAGGACTATAACCAAACCAAATAAATTTATACTCCTTCATTCTTTTGGCAAGTTCAACAAAATCAACAATTCCTTTTCTCTCTATATATAAACCAATTCCTATAATTACCTTTTCATTATCGGCTATATTATAATCTTTTCTAAATTTCTTACCAGATTCTATATCACGTTTAAAGAAATCAATTTCTATACCATTTGATATAGCATATATTTTTTTATTTTCTAATCCCCTATATCCCTCTAATAATTTTTTAGAATATGGGGTTGGAGTAACGATAACATCTCCTAAACTATAACATTTAATAAGCCATTTTTTAAAAAGCTTTGAAGTCTGTTTAGCAAATATAAATCCGTTTTTATAGTCTTCTTCTGTAGAATGAGCATGATATACAATTTTTTTCCCACGCCTTTTAGCCTTTTTAGCAAGAAAATATGATTTCAAAAAGTATGTATTAATATGTAAAATATCATAATCATCATGTGGGTCTAATGTATATGGAATCTTTGCATAATCAAGTGCTTTCATTTGATGTTTAATAGCCTTACCAAGCCCACTCTTACCTACTGTCTTTAATCCTTCTGTATATAATAAAACCTTCATCATTCACCTCTATTAATATTATAATTATACTATATCACAATAATGAACAAAAGAAAACTTTTCCCTAATAAGAGAAAAGTTAATTATCTTTCATATGTAACTGTTTTACCATCAACAGTAGAACCATTTGTCCAACCCTCTAGATCCGTTGGTGAAGTAAGTGTTATTTGTGTTAGATTAGGATTATTAATAAATGCATTAGTTGCCAAAGTAGTAAGTGTACTTGGTAACTTGCCTAAGCCATCATTTGTAAGTAAATTTCCATTGAATGCCTCATTCCCAATAGTGGTTAGTTGTGAGCCTTCTTCAAAAGTAAGAGATGAAATTCTGTTTCGATAAAAAGCCCTAGAATTTATAGTTTTAACGCTTTTTGGTATAACTACTTTACTTATTGAATTTTGACTAAAAACTGCATTATCAATTGTTTCTAATTGTGAGCCCTCTTCAAATATTAACTCTTCTATACCCGCAGATTCAAAAGCTGCACCTTGACTCTGAGTTTTTTCAATAGTAGTAACCGATTTAGGAATTGTAACTTTCTTTATATGAGAAGAAGCAAAAGCTGCACTATATATTGTTTTAAGTTGTGAATTTTCTCCAAAGTTCAATTCATCTATATTTTTCAAAGCTTCTTTAAAAGCCATAAATCCTACACTTTCTACAGAAGGTGGAATGTTTAAAGATCCTGTAATAGTAGCACCATTTGAATCATAATTAGCCTGAAAAGCACGCTTACCAATAGATTTTAATTGACTTCCTTCCTCAAAGGTTACACCTGATATCTTATTAGAGAAAAATGTAAATTCCTGTAATGCTTTAAGATTTTTTGGTATCATTATAACATTTGATATTTTATTCTGTGCAAATGCCCAACTTCCAAGTGTAGTTAATGCAGAATTCTTATTGAATATAACTGCCTCTATCTGATTTGATTTAAATGCTTGAGCATCAATTTTTTCAACAGTAACTGGAATATTAATAGTACCAGTTATTTTATTTGCGCCAAATGCATAGCTACCAATACTTTTTAGTCCATAGTTTAATGCAAGCTCAGGAATCGAATTATCACAAAATGTATTGTTACCTATAGTAGTAACTGATTTAGGTAAGGCTATTGCATTTGAAATCTGATTATTTCTAAAAGCATTATTTCCAATTGTTGTAAGACTAGAATTTTGTCCTATTACTAATTTTGTAAATTTATTATTATAAAAAGCTTCATTTGAAATAGTAGTAACAGAATCAGGAATAGTTAAAGTCCCAGTTAATTTAAGACTAGCAAATGCACCCACACCAATTGTTTTTAATGAGTTTGGTAAATAAAGCGACCCACTAAGACTAGTTCCTTTAAATGCATAGTTACCAATTTTTTCTACAGTACCAGGCAAATTAATAGCAGTAAGTGGGCAGTTAAAGAATGCCATTTGTGGGATTTCAACTAAAGTTTTAGGTAATGTTGCATATTTCAAGTTTGTAAAATCAGAAAAAGTAAATGTTGTTAAATAACTTGCATTTTCCATATTTATACTCTGTAATGGTTTTGTATTATCACTAGCAACAAATGCATTATTTGCTATGCTCTTTATGTTTACACCATCTATGCTTTCTGGAATTGATACTTCATTTCCACATGAATAATCATATTTAGTAATTACCCCACTAGCATTATATGAAAAGCATGTATTATCAGTAGTAATGTTTGTAGGTACATAAAGCGAATTACCAGTATTTTGTAAATAATCTAACTTCATAGTAACTTCTATTGGATCAGAATTTATAGGTAATGTTGTTGCCCTCTCATCAAACACAATTTTAAAAGTAAATTTAGCCTCACTTTCTTTCTTTAGTACTTCACCCTGTTTAATAGTATGAGTAAATCTAATATCTTCATTTGTATTAGTTGCATTAGTTGCAATAGTTCTAAGGGTAGCATCTATATTACCATCATTTTTTACAGTAACTTCATATTCTACTGAATCTCCTGGCATATATAAATCAACTTCAAAATTAGCATTAACCTTATTAGAAACAGAAGCAGGATTTACTTCCTGAGCTCTACCAGTTGAATTCTTAAGCTTAATATCACTTATATAAACGTCCCAAACACCATTAAGCGTTCCTTCTACTCCTACTTTAATGGCTTGTGTTAATAGGGCATAACCTACAGCTATAAACACCAAAACACATACTAAAGTAGTTATAACCATTTTTTTCTTTTTTTTATCCACCATTTTTATGCCCCTTCTACTATTTTATCTATTACTATGATACAATTCATTTGTCAATTTGTCAATTTGAGAAAGAAAAAAGATACTCATTTTACATTTTTATAAACTCACAAGCTATCTTAATTTATCTCTTAAACTATCTATTATACCTTTTTCTATTCTAGAAACCTGTGCCTGTGATATACCTAATTCCTCAGATATTTCCATCTGAGTTTTTCCAATCACAAACCGCTCTTCCAAAACAAGTTGCTCTCTCCTGCTTAAATTAGAAATAGCTTCACGAACAGACATTTTTGTATCTATATTACTATTATCAGTCTTTCTATCTTCTATTTGATCAAATAAATATATTGTATCTCCACCATCATTATAAATAGGCTCAAAAATACTAATTGGATCTCTCATTGATTCTAATGCATTAACAATATTGTAAGGCTCTACTTCCAATAACTCAGCTAAACGTTCAGTAGTTGGTTCACTATTATCTTCCATAGTCAACTCTTCTTTGAGCTTTAATGCTTTATACGCCAAATCCTTAACAGATCTGCTTACCCTAATACTATTATTATCCCTTAAATATCTCTTTACCTCACCCTGAATCATTGGTACACAATATGTTGAGAATTTAACTCCATAAGACAAATCAAAGTTATCAATTGCCTTAAGTAGACCAATACAACCAATTTGAAATAAATCATCCATATTATCTACATGTTTACTAAATTTCTTTAAGATACTTAAAACAAGTTTCAAATTACCATTTACCAATTCTTCCCTTGCTTTTGTATCACCATTCTTAACTCTCTTAAATAATTCATTCATCTCTTCGGTGGTTAACACCTTTATATTTGCTGTATTCACGCCACTAATTTCAACTTTGTGACGTGCCATAAAAAAAATCTCCTTTCATATCTATTAAGATATAAAAGAAGAATTTTTATTCAATTAAATAGTTTTGACTTTAGCATCTTCACAAGAATCCATTGATTTAAAGAATTCTTCAAAAGGAATTTCATTATTTACAGGAATATCATTATCAAAGTAAGTAGAAATAACTTTATCACCTTTAACAAGAAAAGAGTCATTTAAATACATTCCAACGCCTATTGCGGCATTAACAAAAAATCTACCCTCAGCAAATATTATATCTCCTACAGCAATCATATCATCTATAGAATCTTTTTTACTTACTAAAAAGAAATATTCTTCGTTATTTTCTTTTTTCTCTTCATCTCTTTCCATTATATAAATTGATGCATCATCAAGATAAGGTTTAACAGCTCTTGAATTTTTTAAAAAACAAGACAAAGTTTCTCCTAAACCTAATGTCATATTATCTCCATAATATTTTTCATTATTTTTTCCAACAATTCTTTTCATATTAATTTTCCCCCATCAAAGTAAAGAGAGTATAACATAATTATTTCACAAAATCAATTAAAATTATTACTTAGACCTATAAAATTATTACTTAGACCCATAAAATCTAATTGTTTTATACAACTCCATCACTATTAATATAGGAATAACAACAATAAATAATCCAAGTAAATTATTAAATGAAATTGGCTCAGTTTGAAGTATTCTACTAAGTATAGGTACCCTCATAAATAATACATGAAGTATAATAGAAATTAATATACTAAATATAATAAATGGATTCTTTTTTAATGAAAGCTTGAAAATAGATTTTTCTTCACTCATACAATTAAGTACATGTAAATTTTGAATAAATACCATTAATGTAAGTATATAACCTCTAGCTATTACTATATTGCAATTTCTTATATTTATTAAATAATACCAACAGAAAAATATTAAAAAAGCACAGAACAAACCAGATATTAACACTTCAAGAATTAAATTCTTATCAAACAATGATTCTCCAACAGGTCTAGGTGGTTTAGTCATAATTCCATCTTCACCAGTTTCAAAAGATAATGAAATATCCTGTAGGCCATCTGTTACTACATTAATCCATAAAAGTTGTATTGCAACTAGTGGAGTTTTCATATTACACATAATCGATAACATAAAGAAAAGTACTTCAGATATACCACATGAAATTAATAAGTAGCATATCTTTCTTATATTGCTATAAGCAATACGTCCCTCTTCTATACCATTTACTATAGATGAAAAATCATCATTTATCAAAATCATATCAGAATTATCTTTGGTAACATCACAACCACTACCCATAGATATTCCTACGTTAGCACACTTTAATGCAGGAGCATCATTTACTCCATCACCAGTTACCGCAATAAATTCTCCCTGCCTTTTATAAGATTCTACTATTTTTAATTTTTGAATTGGTGTAATTCTACTAAAAACAGTTTTATTTCTAACAAAATTATCAAACGTATTTTTACCTTTTTTTAAATAATAATCAATATCATCACCAGTCGCAACATCATTAAAATATTCAGCTATTTCTAGTTCTTTAGCAATTTTAAATGATGTATGTGGATGATCCCCTGTAATCATTACAACTTTTATTCCAGCATTCTTACATTTTCGGATTGACCAAACCGCATCTTCACTTATAGGGTCTATAAAAGCAACAAGTCCAAGAAAATCTAGGGATGATATATTTTCTATATCATATGATGATTTAACTTTTGAAGTTGCAAGTGCTATTACACGATAACCCTCTCTAGCAAGTTGTTCATTTTGCCTACTAATTTTTTCCTTATCTATATTTACCTTTTTTCCATTTACTATCATCTTATCACAAAATGATAATATAACCTCAGTTGAACCTTTAACACTACAATATGTTTTACCATTCTTAATATACTTAACCGCAGAATATTTATTTTCACACTCATATGGAACAAAATCTACTTTTGATAAATTATTAATATCCATTTTATATTTTAATCCTAGTGCAAGAAAAGCAACATCAATCATATCACCAGTTTTTATCCATTTATTATTCTTTTTTTCTAATGTTGCTTCATTATTTATACAACCAGATTCTATTAATAAACTTATTTTATCTAAAGATTTACTTGATTTAATAGTACCCTTATTATTATATCCAGACCCACTTATATTAAATATACTATCATCAGGTAATAATATTTTTTTAGCAGTCTGTTCATTAACAGTTAAAGTACCAGTTTTATCACTAGCTATTACAGTACAACTACCTAAAGATTCTACTGCATTTAATCTTTTAACTATTACATTCTTTTTATACATCCTATTAGTTGCGATAGAAAGTGCTAAAGTTAGTGCAAGTGGCATACCTTCAGGCATTGCAGATACTGCAAGAGCTATTACAGACAAGAATATTTCACTATTTGGAAAGCCTTTTGATTTCAAGATAAACATTATTATAAAAGAAATAATTACTATAAACAAACTTATCTGTTTTGAAAATTTTTCCATTCTTATAGTAAGTGGAGACTTTTCCTCTTTTAAATTATTTATCTCATTTGCAATATGTCCTATTTCTGTATTAGAAGCAATTGCTGTTACAACGCCTAATGCCCTACCAGTTAAAACAGAAGTTGAAGCATACACCATATTACTTCTTTTATATATTGGACAAATTCTTTTTAAAGTTGTTTTATTTTTTAAAACAGCTACGCTTTCTCCTGTAAGAGATGATTCATCAATAGTTAAATTTTTAGACTCTATTATTCTAGCATCCGCAGGTATTTTAGAACCTGGTTCTAAAACAATAATATCACCTACAACTAAATTAGATGAATCCACAATTAATTCTTTAGAATCTCTAATTACTTTCGCATCAACCTTTATTAATTGTTGAAGTGCCTCTGCACTCTTAGTTGCTTTATATTCTTCACAAGTAGATATAATTGCATCAACTAATATTATAAATAGTATTGCAAAAGCATCTATCACCTCACCAGTTACAAATGACAATACTACTGCAATTAAAAGTACTATTGTGATTGGTTCAAAGAATTCACCTAAGAATATAGAAAAAACACTTTTATTCTTTCTTCTAGGTATAATATTCTTTCCAAATTTATCTTGACGACGTAATGTTTCCTTGATGCTAAGACCATCAACGCTAGTTTTTAATTCATCAAAAACCTCAGGAACGCTTATTTTGTACCATTCTTTTTCTCTCATATCAACAGCCCCTTATCCTAAATTAATTATACCATTAAATATAAAGAAAAAACAGAAAAAAGAATAGATAATTCTATTCCAGATATATAAGTTAATTATCCCCTAAGCGACTCTATTTGACTTGGCGTAAGATTAGTACATTTAGCTATTACATCTAAATTTATATTATTTTTAAGCATATTTAAAGCAGTTTCTCTTATTCCTTTTTGAACTCCTTTTTGAACTCCTCTTTTGGTACCCTCTTCTATTCCTTCTCTTCTACATTGATCTTTTATTGCCCATTCTTTATCATAACTTTCTCCATACCCTGTATCTATTAGTGCTTCCTCTCTTTCCTTGACATATCTTTCCATTATTTTATCTCCCTTCGCATAAATTCTTGCTTTATGTGTGTCTGGTTCTACAAACGCAAGCAAACATCTCTCTTTTTCATTTAACTTTTTTATATATTTACTATATAAGTTTAGTACATATAACTGCATTATAAGTATTTTATCTGTTAGTAATACATTCTCCCTATTACCTAATGCAAATATATCCATTATTTTACTACATCCTTCATATGCATAATTATTTATATTTATCTGTATTACCTGTTTGTAATTATATCTTCCTCCACTTCTACTTACATCACTATATAATTTATATGCATATTCTATATTTCTTTCCATTATATATGGACTCTCATTTGAGTTTATTTCTACATTTAATATACTATTATCTAGAGTTAACACTAAATCACATCTTTGATTTTTTTGGTACCTTTTGCCTTTTGATAATTCATTCTTTCCAAAACTTATATTGCTTCTAATCTCTTCATAGGATCTATTTAAAAAACAAGATAATAGTTTTGCACAATAGTCTAATCTTGATTCTTTTAAAAACATTGTTTTAAACATTGTATCAGATAACATCGATGCACCCTTATTTTTATTTAGGTCTACTCTATTCCTTCTTGTTTTCGTTAAATCACTTAACAGAGTATATGAGTAATTATCTACTCCACAATTTATCCTTCTCACCTCCTCTTCTATTATAAATATTACACATATATTTATTTTTTCCTAAAAAAGTTTAAAAAAAGAATCAAATTTCTTTGATCCTTTAATATTTATACTCTTGTTTTACCACCCATATATGGTTGTAATGCCTTAGGAATACTAACACTTCCATCTTCATTATAATTATTTTCTAAGAATGCAATTAAAGCACGAGGAGTTGCAAGAACTGTATTATTTAATGTATGAACTAAATAATTACCATCACTACCTCTAGCACGTATTCCAAGTCTTCTAGCCTGAGCATCTGTTAAATTAGAACAACTACCAACTTCAAAATACTTCTTTTGCCTTGGACTCCAAGCCTCAACATCGCAAGATTTAACTTTTAAATCCGCTAAATCACCACTACAACATTCCAAAGTTCTAACAGGAATATCCAAACTTCTAAAAAATTCAACAGTAAATTGCCACATTTTATTGTACCAATCCATACTCTCCTCTGGTTTACATAATACAACCATTTCTTGTTTTTCAAATTGATGAACACGATATATTCCACGTTCTTCTATACCATGAGCGCCAACTTCCTTTCTAAAGCATGGTGAATATGAGGTAAGTGTAATAGGAAGTTTAGCCTCATCTACTAACTGCCCTTTGAACCTACCAATCATAGAATGTTCAGAAGTACCAATTAAATACAAATCCTCTCCCTCAATCTTATACATCATAGCTTCCATCTCAGCAAAACTCATAACGCCATTTACTACATCACTTCTTATCATAAATGGAGGAATGCAATAAGTAAAACCTTTATCAATCATAAAATCTCTTGCATATGCAAGCATCGCAGAATGAATTCTAGCAGCATCTCCAACTAAATAATAAAAACCATTACCACTAGTTCTACCAGCAGAATCTTTATCAAGTCCAGCCATCTTTTCCAATATATCTGCGTGATATGGAACTTCATAATCAGGAACTACTGGTTCACCAAATTTTTCTATTTCTACATTTTCACTATCATCTTTACCAATTGGAACTGATTTATCTATAATATTAGGAATAACAAGCATTTTTTCTCTTAATAACTTGCTTAATTCTTCTTCCTCTTTTTCGATAGTTACAAGTTTTTCATTTATTTCTACAACTTTTTGCTTAGTTTGATTTGCTTCTTCCCTTTTTCCTTCTCTCATTAATTGCCCAATTAAAACACTTGTTGAATTTCTATTTCCTCTTAAATTATCACCCTCAAGCTTTAAACTTCTTATCTTCTCATCTAATTCAACAACCTCATCAACAAGTGGTAATTTTTGTTCTTGAAACTTATTCCTAATATTTTGTTTTACTAACTCTTTATTTTCTCTTATAAATTTAATATCTAACATAATTTACTCCTTTTATCTTGTAATTTTTCATATGATCTTTTATATTTTTCCATTCTTTTATAATCTTCATCAGTTGGATTAGGAATTCTTGAAATATCCATATTATGTTCTAAATCCTTCATTTTTACATCAATTGCGATTAAATTATTACTATCTGCGATATCATCTATATACTTATCATAACTAACATCATCACTTCTAGTTAATATACATACTGCATCAACTATATGTTGTGGAAATCCTAATTCTAGCAAAATAGTTTTGGAAACAACTGTATTTTCTATAACATCGTGTAAAAGTCCAACCACTTTCCTATCCTCATCATCAAATGCATTAGAAACAAATTGCAAATGTCCTAAATAAGCATATCCTCCCTTATCCTTTTTATCTCTAAAAAAGATATTAACAAGCATTGTAGCTTTTTTTACTAAATCATCAATATTTTTGATAAATTCAAAATTTTCTTTATCTAACATAATTTCCTCCTTATAAAATTATATATAAAAAGACCACTATAGGAGCGAATATTACGCGGTGCCATCCTATAGAAGTCTTAATTTTGATAACGGTCTCCCGTAAATAGATACTTAATTTCCCTATTTCTCTCCTGAGTTGATTCTGTAGAACTATTCTTAGTTTACACCAACCACTAAGTCTC
>UMGO01048525.1_pt1 | contig 10988 bp, 9 predicted proteins | sample 1965301 | NCBI WGS metagenome assembly UMGO01 (sample SAMEA4836074, study PRJEB28245) | human gut metagenome | biome: gut microbiome; material: fecal sample | place: Denmark | collected 2008 | reverse complement strand
ACACGAAACGCGTCATGCTTCGGCGGGCGCGTTTTTACATGCGGCTTTTTTTATAAGGAATAGAAGAGAAATTCCTGTTTTGCACACAAAGTTTTTCAGATTTTTGATGAAATATTTTAGATTTTTAGTAAAATTTGGAGAAAATAATCAATTTTTTTAAGATTTGCTATTGGCAGCAGGCAATAAAATGTATTACAATAAAATAAAATAATAAGAAAATGTTTACGCAATGGTGCAGGTGGGTGAAAAGAGGAATCTGATGAAGTATTTTTATCCGGCCATTTTTACCTTGGATAGAAAAAAGAATGAATTCCGCGCGGTGTTTCCTGATTTGACAGGGTGTGCCGTGAAAGCGGAATCTATGGCGGAGGCTGCGCGGAAAGCGCGGGAAGCTCTCGGTATGGCTCTTATGGAACTGGAAGAAAAGGGAATCGAGTTTCCGGCGGCTTCTGATGAATGCGCTCTTCAGCGTGCTTATCCCTACTGCCAGGTGGGCGTGGTGCTTTTGGATATGGATGTGTACCGCGCATATCGCGAGTATCGGATGGAACAGGCGGAATTGGATTCTGCTGAATGGGCGGAGAAATCTAAACGCCGCCGCCTTACACTGTTTCAGAGAGTTTTTGGAGGCAGATAGGAAGACAGAAGAGGCCTGTGCGGGTCTCTTTTTTTGTGTCTGCTGCCATTTTCGTGCAGCAAGGCGGAAAATGAAGCGGTCAGTCCGCCTTGTATACTATTTTGAAATCAGGTTATAATAATCACATTGAATTTCAGTCGGCCGAAGAGCCGTTTTGAAATAAGACCGCGGCAGATATTTAAAACAGCAGTTTGTTGAAATTGATTTCATAAAGGAGTCTTATGTCTGATTTTCTTGATTGGAGTACTTTGATTTACCGTGCGCCGGCGCTTTTGATTGCCATGGCGCTTCATGAATATGCCCATGCGTATGTATCGGACAGTCTGGGGGATCCCACGCCGTCCATGCAGGGGCGGCTTACGGCGAATCCTCTGGTTCACTTGGATATGGTGGGGCTTATGCTTCTTGTAATCTGCGGTTTCGGCTGGGCAAAACCGGTGGAGATCAATCCGAATTATTATAAGAATTTCAGAAGCGGCGTGATGAAGGTTTCTTTTGCCGGGCCGGGGATGAATCTGCTTATTTGTTTTCTGGCGGAGTGCATTATGCTGCTGATGATGAAGCTCGGGCTTTTAACGGCGGGACAGCCGGGGCATTTATTTCTTTATTGGATTATGCTGTACAATGTGTGGTTCGCATTTTTTAATTTGATTCCCGTGCCGCCTCTGGACGGCTCTAAAATTTTGGAAATGGTGCTTCCCGGCAAATTGGCTTTTGCGTTCCACAATTTCAGTTACCGTTACAGTTTTCTTCTTTTACTGTTCCTGGTTTTCAGCGGCATGATAGGACGGATTATTAATCCGCTGGCGCAGTTTTATACGGGAACGACGATCCGCCTGATTGCTTCCGTGCTGCAGATGTAATGCAGAAAGGTGTACTATGTCTTTAACGTGGGCGGTTTTTGAAATACTGGGGACTGTGGCATTTGCTTTTTCCGGAGCGGCTGTAGGACTGACAAGGGGGGATGGATGTTTTCGGCATTGCGCTCTTATCTGTGGTGACGGCGGTGGGAGGCGGTATTCTCCGAGATGTGCTGGCGGGTATATTTCCGCCTTTTGCCCTGCGCGGGCCGGACGGGATTGTATTTGCCCTCATGACGGCGGCAGCGGTGTGCATCGGTTTCCGGCATTTCCATATACCCCGCCGGGGACGGAAACTTGTCCTTTTTGCTTATCGTGTTTCCGATACGGCAGGTCTTGCCGCTTTCACGGTGACCGGTGCGATGACGGCGATCGACAGTTATCCCGGCTACCGGTATGTGCTTCCCGTTCTGCTCGGGCTCATTACGGCGGTGGGGGGCGGTATTCTTCGTGACGTGCTGGCGCAGAAAGTTCCTGTGGTATTGTATGAAGATGTGTATGCCATGGCTTCGGTGCTCGGGGGTATTGTTATCTGCGTCCTGTATCCGCTCACGGGGATTGTATATGCGTCATGGGGCGGGTTCGGCGCGGTTCTTCTTCTCCGCATCTGCGCGATCCTTTTCGGGTGGAGACTCTATCATCCCGCAAGGACGCACGGCAGCGGAAGCGGATCGCGGGAATGAAAGCCGGCAGATCGTTTTTGATCACCTGACAGCCGGTAAGAGTATTTTCATAATTTTTATAAACGGTGAAATAAGAGGAGGCTCATGGTGATGGGGAGACGGATTTGCAGTGAACGGAATATTCTTATCTGTCTTTATCTGACGATATTTCTCCTTCCTCTAAGCTCCTGGCTCTTTTATCTCACTCTTGTTCCAGCGGCATTGCTTTCTGTGGGGGACATATTCCTTACGAAACGGAAAATCAATTATGGCGGCAAGTGGGGATGGTTCGGCGGGGGCTTTTTAATTTGTTCTTTTTTATCCGTGTTTGATGCGCCGGACAAATCCTTTTCCATTTTTAACTGGTGCTTTCTGCCCCTGGCGTATGCGGTTCTTTATGTGCTTATCTCTACATATCTTGCGGGAGAGGAGGGAAAGAAGAAAGCGCTTTATGTCTTTTTGGCGGGTGCCGTCTGCGTTGTCATCTGGGGATTTATACAGTATGCCGATGCGGGATGCATGGCGAGAGACCTGAATGCCGAAGGATGGGTGGATCCCGAGAGGTTTCCTCTTCTGCGGCGGCGCATGTTTTCCACTTTGGGGAATCCGAATCTTTTCGGCGCTTACCTTTTGATGCTTATCAGTGTGTTTGCGCCTTTTGCTCTGGGGGAAAGAAATAATAAGAGAAAAATACTGCTTGCCGGATTTCTTTTTATTCTTTCCGTATGCCTGGCGCTGACCTATTCCCGGGGGGCATGGATCAGTCTGGCAGGGATAGTTCTAGGCCTTGCGGTCTTTTATGATAAGCGGTTCGGTCTGGTGTTTCTGGCGGTGCCTCTTATTTTATTTTTTTACCATGGACAGGTGGCGGAGCGCTTTATTTCTCTTTTTTCCGGCGAGGATACATCGCTTTCACTTCGCCTGGCTTTGTGGGAAAGTACGATAGCCATGATTGAGGAACATCCTTTGCTTGGGGTCGGCTGGGGGAATTACTGGCTGGCTTATCCGGAGTACAACTTTTTTATAGAGGACGCGGATGTCGTTATTTTCCACGCCCATGATATGTACATCCATATCCCTGCGGAAGTGGGCATTCCCGGCGGCATTTTGTACTTCCTTTTCTTCTTCGGGCAAGGGGTGATGTCATGGCGGATTTGGCGCAGAGGGAAAGGGACTATGAAACTTTTCGGGTTGTCAGGCATGCTTCTTGTCTTGTCGGCAGCCATAGACGGGATCGGAGATTATGCGCTTTTCAGCTGCCCGGTTTCCTGCTGCTTCTGGGCGTTGTCTGCGCTTTGTGTTTCAGAAGAAAGACGGGGCGCGGCAGGGTAAATCAATTATGAGGATCCAAGTACATATAAAAATGTATTTGTCCAATAGGAAAAATTTATAATCCCTGTTAGGGAATTTTGAGAAAGGATAAGCATTCTTTATGGGACTTTATCCGTAAAAGTATGCTATAATAAACAAGGTAATGAGCCAGGGAGGGTTGTTTTACAGCGCCTTCATTCCGAACTGTTTTGATGAAGTTTGGAGGGGGACTACCGGGCTAAAGGTTCTGCGGACTGAGAAAAATAACGAATCGTCACCGCGGGCTTTTATATTTTATTTATTTTGGGAGGATGATAGTAATGATCGACATCAACGACAGTGAATTCCTTAGCCGTATCGAGCCTAAAGAACTGCTGGACAAAGTGTGCGACGGCAAAGCGGCAGCAGCCATGATCCAGCCGGGGGATATCCTGGGAATCAGCGGATTTACACCGTGCGGCTATCCGAAAATCACGATGCATGAACTGGCTGAACGCATGAAGCAAACGCCGTTCCAGGTAGATATCTGGACGGGCGCTTCCACAGGTTCCCAGATCGATACCGAACTGGTGGCAGTAAACGGTATCAGAAACCGTATGCCCTATCAGACAAACGCCAATCTGAGAAAAGCAATCAATGCCGGCCAGATCAACTATTTCGACCTGCATCTCAGCCATGTGGCGCAGCAGATCCGTGAAGGTTTCTTCACCAATGTCAAGGGAGAACATGTAACCGGTCCGGATTTTGCGGTCATTGAAGCCTGCAAGATCGTTAACAGAGACGGTGAAATCGGTATCGTACCCACGACCGCCATCGGCAATTCTCCTGTATTCGTATCCCAGGGTAAAAAAGTCATCATCGAAGTGAATACCACCCAGCCGGTAGCGCTGGACGGCATGGCTGATATTTATGAAGTGGCGAATCCGCCCCACCGTGTGCCGATTCCGATCGTTAAAGCCGGTGACCGTATCGGCAAGACCTACATTCCGGTAGATCCGGCAAAGATTGTTGCTATTGTTCCCTGTGATCTGCCCGATGTTACCCGCGCCTTGGCTCCGCTTGATGACGACGCTGAAAAAATGGGCAACAATCTGGTTGATTTCCTGAAGAATGAAGTAAAACATGGAAGACTTCCGGAAAACCTGCTTCCTCTCCAGTCCGGCGTAGGCAATGTGGCAAACGCGGTAATCAACGGCCTTGTCCATTCCGATTTCAAGAATCTGTCTGTGTATACGGAAGTTATCCAGGACGGCATGTTCGACCTGATTGATGAAGGCAAGATCGATATGATTTCCGGGACATCCCTGTCCCCGTCCCCGGATGGACTGAAACGCTTCCATGCCAATATTGAAAAATACAGCAAGAAGATCATCCTCCGTCCGCAGGAAATTTCCAATAACGGCGAAGTAGCCCGCCGCATCGGTGTAGTGGCTATGAATACCGCTTTGGAAATGGATATTTACGGTCATGTAAACTCCACGCATGTAACCGGTACCAAGTTGATGAACGGTATCGGCGGTTCCGGAGACTTTGCCCGCAACGGTGCTCTGTCCTGCTTCTTCTGCCACAGTGTGGCTAAGGGAGGCGCTATCTCTGCCGTTGTTCCGATGTGTTCTCATGTTGATCACACCGAACATGACACCCATGTATTCATTTCTGAACAGGGTGTGGCAGATGTCCGCGGCCTGTCACCGAAGGAAAGAGCAAAGGTAATCATTAATAATGTCGCCCACCCGACTTTCCGTGACCAGCTGATGGATTACTTTGAAAGAGCATGTGCGCTCAACGGCAACAGCCAGACCCCGCATATTCTCTCTGAAGCATTCAAGTTCCATACCAGCCTTGCTGAAACAGGCTCCATGCTTTTTAAAAAATAATTTTCCCATAATATATTCTTTACAAAAAGCATGATTGTTATATAATTGTCTATGGTGATAACTGCTGAGAGCAGAATCATACATGGATCCCGCAAGAGTTCCTCCGCTGTGGTGACAAGACATAATGCGGCATCACAGCAAGAGGCTTTGCGGATCCATACCAATGAAAGCGATTGTCTGCGAAATACAGATGAGAAGAGCCTAAAAGCCGCAATCTGACATTTCTGCCAAGGATGAGACCTTTCCCAATTTTACTTATTTTTTAGGAGGAAGATGAACTTATGGCAAACGAATCCCTGAAAGCCAAACTCGAAGCATACGAAGCTGCTTGCGCTAAATCTTACGCAAAGACTCCGGAAAGAGTTGGTTTAAAACACAATAAGGTGTATACACCTCTTGATATCGAAGGTTTTGATTATGAAAGGGACCTCGGTATCCCGGGCGAATATCCGTACACCCGCGGCGTACAGCCGACCATGTACCGCGGCCGTCTCTGGACCATGCGTATGTATGCAGGCTTTGCTACCGCTGAAGAATCCAACAAGCGTTATCGTTACCTGATTGAAAACGGCGGTTCCGGCCTGTCCTGCGCATTTGACCTTCCGACCCAGATCGGCTATGACTCTGATGACAAAATGGCTATCGGCGAAATCGGCAAGGTAGGTGTAGCCATTGATACCCTGAAAGATATGGAAATCCTTTTCGACCATATTGATCTGGGCAAGGTTTCTACATCCATGACCATCAACGCACCGGCATCCGTACTGCTGGCTATGTATATCGCAGTCGCTGAAAAGCAGGGCGTACCGGCTGATCAGCTCCGCGGCACTATCCAGAATGATATTCTGAAAGAATACGCAGCCCGCGGAACCTATATTTTCCCGGTTAAACCGTCTATGCGTCTGATTACTAACATTTTTGAATACTGCTCCAAGAATGTACCGAAGTGGAACACCATTTCCATCTCCGGCTACCATATCCGTGAAGCAGGTTCCACCGCTGCTCAGGAAATCGCTTTCACCATCGCTGATGGTATCGCTTACATCGAAGCGGCTCTGAAAGCAGGCATGAAAATCGACGACTTTGCAGGCCGTCTGTCCTTCTTCTGGAACGCTCACAACAACGTACTTGAAGAAGTTGCTAAATTCCGTGCATCCCGTCGTCTCTGGGCTACGATTCTAAAAGAACGTTTCCATGCTCAGAACCCGAAGTCCATGAAACTGCGTTTCCATACCCAGACAGCCGGCTCCATGCTGACAGCTCAGCAGCCGAACAACAACATCGTTCGTGTTGCTCTCCAGACAGCAGCGGCAGTTATGGGCGGAACACAGTCCCTGCATACCAACTCCCGCGATGAAGCTCTTGCTCTGCCGACCACTGAATCCGTAACCATCGCTCTGCGTACACAACAGATCGTTGCTTATGAATCCGGTCTGGCTGACGTAGTCGATCCGCTGGGCGGCTCCTATTATGTAGAAGCTATGACCAACGCCATCGAAGCGGAAGCTAAAGAATACATCCGCAAGATTGATGAAATGGGCGGCGCTGTTGAAGCTATCGATAAAGGTTATATCCAGAAAGAAATCCAGGATTCTGCTTATGCTTGGCAGATGGCTGTTGAATCCGGCGAAAGAACAATTGTCGGCGTCAACAAGTTCACTATGGAAGAAGCTCCGGTTGAAGGCCTCCTGAAGGTTGACGCATCCGCCGGCGAATTCCAGAAGAACAAACTGGCTAAAGTTAAGGCAGAACGTGATAACGCAAAGGTTAAGGAAGAACTGGCCAAGCTGGAAGTTGCAGCTGCTGACGAATCCGTCAACCTGATGCCTGTTATCCTTGACTGCGTACGTGCTTACTGCTCTCTCGGCGAAATTTGCGGCGTTCTCCGCAAAGTATTCGGCGAATACAAAGCACATAACACACTTTAATCCTAACTAAAATTCTGGAGGTATATAACTATGGCAGAAAAACGTATCAGAGTACTCGTTGCTAAACCGGGTCTTGATGGACATGATCGCGGTGCAAAAGTAGTTGCCCGCGCACTTCGCGATGCAGGTATGGAAGTTATTTACACAGGTCTTCGCCAGACTGTCGCTCAGATCGTTGAAGCGGCAGATGCGGAAGACGTTAATGTTGTAGCACTGAGCCTTTTGTCCGGCGCTCACAACACCCTGTTCCCGGAAGTAGTAGAAGCACTGAAAGCTAAAGGAATGGAAGATGTTCTCGTTATCGGCGGCGGCGTAATCCCTGCCGGTGACATCCCTGGTTTGAAAAAGGCCGGCGTAAAAGCTATCTTTACACCTGGCACACCGACCAAGGAAATTATCGACTTTATCAAAGCTAACGTATAATTGACATTCTCTTCTATCCAATAGAAGCTCGATAGTTGCACGGGGCTGCATTTGCTGTGGCCTCATGCCGCTATTATTTACTCTTAAAAAGGCGGTGTATCCATGGAATTCTCAATGAAAAATTTTTGGGACGGTTCCAGACGTGCCTTAGCGAGAGCAATAACCATCGTTGAAGACGAACGTGATGGCTGGGAAGATATCATGAAAGAAATCTACCACCATACCGGTCGTGCACAGGTCATCGGTATCACTGGTGCACCTGGTGCGGGTAAGAGCACACTTTCAGACGCGCTGATTAAACAGTACAGAAAACAGGGTAAGAAAGTCGGTATTGTGGCTATCGATCCGACTTCTCCATTCTCCGGCGGTGCTATTCTTGGCGACCGTATCAGAATGAATGACCTCACACTGGACGAAGGTGTATATATCCGCAGTATGGGTACCCGCGGCAGTCTTGGCGGTTTGTCCAGAAAGACTACCGATGCGGTAAAACTGATGGATGCTTTCGGTCTCGATGTCATTTTCATCGAAACAGTAGGCGTAGGGCAGTCAGAAGTAGATATCGTCAAGAATGCGGATACAACACTCGTTGTGCTCGTACCCGGACTGGGTGACGATATTCAGGCTATTAAGGCAGGCATCCTTGAAATCGGGGATGTATTCTGCATTAATAAATGTGATCGTGACGGCGCGGACCGTCTGAATGTTGAAATCGAAATGATGCTTGATTTGGGTGAAGCCCAAAACTGGCGTCCTCCTATTGAAAGGACGATTGCAAACAAGGACGAAGGCGTCGCGGACGTTGTCAAATCTCTTAATTCCCATCGTAAATATCTTGAAGAATCCGGCTTGCTGGAAGAACGCAGACGTGAACGCGCCCGCACTGAGATGGTAGAGATGATCCACGACCGCATTTCCCGTCATGTTATGGAAGATATCGTACAGACGGGTAAATTTGCTGACTACGTAGAACAAGTCTATGAAAGAGAAAATGATCCTTTCACAGTCGTTGATTCTATCGTGGGAAATATATTTAAATAATTCAAAGGAGGAATTATTATGGCATTCAAAGTATTATGTGTAGACCATGTCGGCGTAGCTGTTAATGATCTGGCGCTGATCAAGAAGCAGATGAAAGATCTGCTGAACCTTGAACCGTCCCTTCAGGATGAAACGGTAGAAGAACAGCATGTAACGACAAGCTTCTTCAAACCGTCCGCACAGAGCGAAGCATGCGAACTGGAATTCCTGGGATCCACAACTCCGGACGGCCCGATTGCCCGCTATATCGCGAAGAACGGCGGCAAGAACGGTTTCCAGCATGTAGCTCTCCGCGTAGACAATATTGTCGAAGCGCTTGCTGCACTTCCGGAAGACGCAAAGCTTGACAAGCATTGGAGAGTTGGTGCTGGCGGCTGCCACATCGCATTTATGCACCCGAAAGCTACCGGCCTTCTGCTGGAACTGACCGAACGCCCCGGCGGCCCGTCTTTCTAATAGCATAAGGATCGGTCCCTATGCTATAATAGGGACGTCCCGGTAAGGGACCAATATTTTTGGAGGTGTAAGAATGGCAACTGTTGCAGAAAGAATTGAACTTCTTCACAATAACCTCGCACACGTAGAGGCTATGGGTGGGGAAAAGAAAGTTGAAAAACAGCATGCAAAAGGCAAACTGACAGCCCGCGAAAGACTTGCTCTTCTGTTTGATGAAGGCTCTTTTGTAGAAGTCAATGCGCTTGTTAAGTCCCGCTGCTACAACTTCGGCCAGGAGAAGAAAGATCTCCCCGGCGAAGGTGTCGTTACCGGTTATGGTACTGTAGACGGAAGACTCGTATTCGCATTTGCCCAGGACTTCACGGTAGAAGGCGGCTCCCTTGGTGAAATGCACGCTGCGAAAATTGTTCACGTAAACGAACTGGCTCTTAAAGTCGGTGCTCCTTGCGTAGGCCTGAATGATTCCGGCGGAGCCCGTATCCAGGAAGCAGTAGATGCTCTTTCCGGCTATGGCAAGATTTTCTGGTGCAATACCATTGCATCCGGCGTTATTCCTCAGATTTCCGCAATTATGGGACCGTCTGCAGGCGGCGCCGTATATTCTCCGGCACTGACCGACTTCATCTACATGGTAAAAGGCACCTCTCAGATGTTCCTGACAGGACCGGCAGTAGTTGAATCCGTAACCGGCGAAAAGATTACCGCTGAAGCCCTCGGCGGCGCTATGACCCATAACCGTACATCCGGTGTGGCCCAGTTTGCAGCTGAAAATGACGAAGACTGCATTAAACAGATTCGTTACCTGCTTTCCTTCCTGCCGAGCAATAACATGGAAGACGCGCCGATTGTTGAAACCGGAGATGATCCGACCCGTACAGATGCAAGTCTGGATACCATTATGCCGGAAAACTCCAATGCACCGTACGATATGTACGATGTCATCAAATCCATCGTTGATAACGGCGAGTACTACGACGTAGCTAAGGAATGGGCTAAGAACATCATTACCTGCTTCTGCCGTATGGATGGACAGACTGTCGGCATTATTGCCAACCAGCCGAACTTCATGGCAGGCTGCCTTGACTATAATGCTTCTGATAAAGCTGCCCGCTTTATTCGTTTCTGCGACTGCTTCAATATTCCGGTTCTGAACATTGTCGACGTTCCCGGCTTCCTGCCCGGTAAACAGCAGGAATATGCAGGAGTAATCCGTCACGGTGCTAAGATGCTGTTCGCATACTGCGAAGCAACCGTACCGAAGATTACCCTGATTCTCCGTAAAGCATACGGTGGTTCTTACATCGCCATGTGCTCCCGTGAACAGGGGGCTGACCAGGTATTTGCATGGCCAACCGCAGAAATCGCCGTTATGGGACCTGCCGGCGCAGCAAATATCATTTTCAAGAAGGATCCGCAGAAAGAACAGCGTACACAGGAGTATGTTGATGAATTTGCAACTCCTTACAAAGCTGCAGAACGCGGCTATGTAGACGCAGTTATTGATCCGAGAAACTCTCGTCCGGTAGTTATCAATGCTCTGAAGATGCTTGCTTCCAAACATGAAGTACATCCGGCTAAGAAACACGGAAACATTCCGCTGTAATATGTATTTACACATTGATAATATTTGAAAGGATGGGTTTGGATGAATAACGATACAGTTATGTATATCGCGGTAGCAGCTGCCGTTCTGGCAGTCATTGCCCTGATCATGATCTGCCAAGTACGTTCATCTCTCAATCAGTCCGCAGCACCGGCGGCAGCGGCTAAAAAAGCGGCGCCGGCAGCGGCTT
>UMGO01009998.1_pt1 | contig 10995 bp, 9 predicted proteins | sample 1965301 | NCBI WGS metagenome assembly UMGO01 (sample SAMEA4836074, study PRJEB28245) | human gut metagenome | biome: gut microbiome; material: fecal sample | place: Denmark | collected 2008 | reverse complement strand
GCCTTCTGTGGCTTTTCATTTTGCCACAAAACCAAAGTTTTTCCCGGTTCAATTACAACATCTTTTGTGCTGTAATCACCAACGTACAAACTTTGATAAGCATCGCCTACTTTACTCTTGTCTCCGAAAATTTTTCCGGAACCCATTCCGCCTGTATAGCAATAATAATATACATAATCACTGAAATTAATAGGAGCATCGCTATTATTGTACACTTCTGTATATGTATATCTCTTTCCTGACGGATTATCAGCCACAACTTCAGTTACTAAAAGTGGTGGTGCCTGTGTGTAATCAATTTCATTTTGTGTCGTTTCCTCTTTGGTGTCATCCGCTTTTACTATATTCGTAAAATTACCTTGAGATATAAGGATGACACTTGCCATTGTCAATGCAATAAGGGATTTCCAATTTTTCTTCATTATTTTCCTCCTTAATATCTTTCAAGAATACAGTGTCATTTTATCTCCGTCATAATTCACTCACTATCGCACAAAAGTTAAATAATGTATAAACTTTGTAAATAAAACTAAGATTATGTTAAATATAAATTATATTTACTTAGTAAAGTTTTCCTATAAATTTTGTTTGATTTTTCAATTGTTTTCCTCAAACGTAAAAAAATTGCGTATATCTTAAGTAAAGTACTTAAAATCATACGCAATTTAATCTTACACAATATTAATAATTTCCCAATATTTTCATATTAAGCGCTTCTGCATTAATTCCGCTAAGAGCATTTACAACTCCAGGCTGATTGGCCCTACCCTCAAATTCAACATAGAATCTGTACTCCCAGTTCTTATCCGGTACAGGTCTTGACTGAATGCGTGTCATGTTAAGGTCATTGTAAATAATATGAGATAACATCTGATATAAAGTACCTGATGTGTGAGGCATTTCAAAGCTAATACAAATCAAACCTGCATCTCTTCTTGCCACTCTCTGACGGCTGATAATAATAAACTGTGTTGTATTAGAATCATTAAAATTAATGCCTTTATGTAAAATATTAAGTCCATAAATATTTGCTGCATTTTCGCTGGCAATACAACCTCTGGACTTATCTGACTGTTCCGAAATATATCTTGCGCTTATTGCAGTATTGGCAAGATTAACCTTGCCCCAACCATGTTCTTCAATAAACTTGTTGCTCTGCATAAATGCTTGTGGATGTGAATAAACATCCTTTATGTCATCAATTGTAGCTCCCGAAATACCGCAAAGACAATGTTCGATTTTTACATCAAATGTGTCCACAATATAATTCTGAAATTCTACAAGCAAATCATATACATCTGTTACAATTCCCGCTGAAGAATTTTCAAAAGGAAGAACCGCATAGTCAGCCTTTCCATCTCTAACATATTTCATTGCTTCTCTAAAAGTTGTAACATTAACGTAGTTAACCTTATCCCCGAAATATTCTGTTGCCGCCTGCTGGCTGTAAGCTCCGGGAATTCCCTGATATACTACTGTTGCATCCTCTGTTGGAAGCTTATCTACAATATCAAACCCAATATCATTGTTTACGCCTTCTTCATTTAAAAGCTTATACTGCATCTTACGACTCATAGCCATAATCTGTTCAAACAATTCCTCTACGCCGTGAGCATAAAAATCGTCTGATGCTTTAGTCTTTAAAGTGGCTATTTTATCAAGCTCTCTTTGTCTGTCAAGAACTGGCTTGCCTGTTCTAAGTTTATACTCTGCTACATTTTTGCAAACTTCCATTCTTTTTTCAAACAATCTAATAATGCTATCATCTATTTCATCTATTTCTTTTCTGCTTTCTAATAAATCCTTCATTGTATTCCTTATGCTTTCTTCAGTTTTTTCTTATTGTTCAGACATCTGTTTCATGCTACATCCACCACAACCTGCACATTTGTTATCCGGCTGTAACTCCTCTAACATCTGACTAACTGTTTTATTTAAAATCGGATGTACTGCATACGGTGCTATTTGTTTAAGAGGTTCCAAAACAAAAAGTCTCTTATGCATTTCCACATGAGGAATTAATAAATCCTTTTCATTAACTATATCATTATTATATAAAACAATATCTATATCCAAAGTTCTTGGTCCCCAGTGTATTTCACGGGTTCTGTTTGCCTCAGCCTCAATTCTGTTAACTGTAGCTAATAATTCTTTAGGTTCATACAATGTTTCTATTTCAACGCAACCATTTAAAAAATTGTCCTGTTCCACAGGTCCATAAGGTTCAGTTTCAATAAATTTAGATACCGCCAAAACTCTGCAATTTTCATCATCATAAAGACTATCAATTGCCTGATTAAGGTATCCCTCCTTGTCTCCTATATTTGAGCCAATACTTAAATAAGCCTTATTCCACTTTCTTGAAATTGAAACAGCTACATTTCCAAAAGGTAACTTAATAGGTGCATTAGGCTTATTAATAGTAAAATCAATAGCCTTAATCTTTGGAAACTCTTTCAAAAGTCCTCTTGTCGTCTGCTCTGCAACAGCCTCTATTAAGTCAAATCTATTTTCAGTCATAAACTTATTTATAAACTTGCACGCCTTTGCATAATTAACTGTATCCTCCAAATCATCGCTTAATCCCGGAGTTCTCACATCAGTATAAAGGTTAGCGTCTACATAAAACTTCTGACCGTTTATTTTTTCATCTTCATTGCAACCGTGGTATGCAAATATTTCTAACTGTCTAATCTTAATACAATCCATATTATTTCCTTTTTAGATAATATTTTTGTTTTTTAATCTTTAATAGCATTTAAACTTATGCTTTTAGAATCTTCTCAGCCATCATCATTGCCTGATAATTCTCTTTTACATCATGAACTCTAAAGATTCTGCATCCTCTTTCAAGTCCCATAACTGTTGTGGCAACTGTGCCTGCCATTCTGTCATTCTTATCCACATCGAGAGTTAAACCAATAACAGACTTTCTTGATGTACCAAGAAGTACAGGATAACCAAGTTCCAAAAGTTTGTCCACGTGCTTAATTATTAAAAGATTCTGTTCATAATCCTTTGCAAAACCAACTCCCGGATCTAATACAATCTGAGAATCCTTAACTCCTGCCTTGTGAGCTATCTCAACAGATTCCTTTAATTCATTAACTACATCATTAACAAAATCATTATAAGTTATAACATTCTTATTATGCATAACACAGGCTGCTACACCTGTTTTTGCCACAAGGTCTGCCATATCTCTTTCGCCATACTTAAATCCCCATACATCATTAATCATGTCACATCCGGCTTTAACTCCGGCTTCTGCAACTTTAGTCTTATATGTATCAAGGGATACAGCAATATCAAAATTCTTCTTAATTGCTTCAATTACAGGCACTACACGACCTATTTCTTCTTCGTCACTAATAAGTGTGTAACCTGGTCTTGTAGATTCGCCACCTACGTCTATAATCTTTGCTCCATCATTAATCATTTCTTCTGTATGCTTTAATGCAGCATCTAAGTTGTTAAACTTACCTCCATCTGAAAATGAATCAGGTGTTACATTTAAAATTCCCATTATTACAGGTTCTTTTTCTAAATCAAAATTGTATTTTCCAATATTCATATCATACTCCAATCTTTCTACTGGCCATCCCTAAAAATTGACAAGACATCACTTCTAAGATTTCTGTCCTCTTCAAAAACTCCTGTACTTGCAAAAGTAACCGTCTTGCTTCCCGGCTTCTTAATTCCTCTTGCAGACATACACATATGCTCTGCCTGTGCCATAACAAGTACACCCTTTGCTCCCAGGTACTTCTCCAATGCCTTAGCTATCTGGTTAGTCATCTGCTCCTGAATCTGTAATCTTCTTGCATAAACTTCTACTGTTCTTGCAAGTTTACTGATTCCCACAACCTTGCCATTTGGAATGTACGCAATATGCACCTTTCCATAAAATGGCATAAGATGATGTTCACATGTTGAATAAAAAGTAATATCCTTTTCAATAACAACATTCTCATTATCACAAGTAAATGTTTTGGACAAATGTTCTTTAGGACTCCTATTCATACCGCTACACAATTCTTCATACATTCTTGCCACACGGTCCGGAGTATCCTTTAGGCCTTCTCTATCCGGATTTTCACCGATTCCCTCTAATAAAAGTCTAATTCCTTCTTCTATTTTCTTCTTGTCAAACACGTCAATCTCTCCTTCCGGCTTTAACTGTTTGTTTAATGGTTACAGATTAATCTTACAACCTGTTTTAGCTCTCCTAAATAAGACAATGAACCAAACGCCAAAATCATATCGGCCCTGTTCTCTTTTATTGTATCTATTGATTCTTCCGCAGCCTGCTTCAAACTATCTGCAACCTGTACATTATGGTTATACTTCACCAAAGTTTCTGCAAGCTTGTGCCCGTCTAAACCTCGTGAATTGTTTGGCGTTATCGTAATAATTCTTTCTGCCCTGTCAGCAATAATTTCTGCTTCCTTGGAAAAATCTTTATCAGACAACACCCCCATTATAAATGTTATTCTCTTATTTGTAAAATATAAATCCAAAGTTTTCCTTAGTTCAAGCACTGCTCCCGGGTTATGAGCGCCATCGATTATAATTAACGGCTCCTTACTTATGACTTCCATCCGTCCCGGCCAAACTGTTTTTTCTATGCCTTTTTTTATATTTTTCTCAATTGCATTTCCACTATTATTAATATTATTTTTCATACCAGTGCCATTATTCTTATCTGACTCATCGCATATATTGGTCTTTTCTGTTAATGCTTTATCAAGCACTAATGCTACCTCAACTGCTGTCTTAGCATTTTTAATCTGATAAGTTCCAAGTGTCTGAAGGTTAAGAATATATTCTTTGTTATTAGATGCTTTGTATGTAACCTTTGTTGTTAAACCATCTATTTCCACATTCTCAAAATCCTGCTCAGTAGGAATTATAAGTTCTGAATTCTTCTGCTTGCAAACCTTCTTTATTACACTCTCAGCCTCCCCTGTCTGTTTCGACATTACAACAGGACAGTTCTCTTTAATTATTCCTGATTTAACTTTTGTTATTTCTTCAATAGTACTGCCTAAAAACTGGGTATGGTCAAGACTGATTGTAGCAATAACACTGCAAAGAACTTTTTCAAATACATTTGTTGCATCAGTTTCTCCGCCCATTCCACATTCAATTAAAGCTATATCACAGTTCTGCTCTTTAAAAAACATTAACGCCTCTGCTGTTTCTATTTCAAAGGATGTAGGATGTGGCAAACCTTCACTATGCATACTGTCACATTTTTCTTTTATTCTTGTAAGCAAATCAGCAGATTGTTCCTCTGATATGTATTCGTCATTTATTCTTATAATCTCACGCTCATTAAAAACTGCAGGTGAACAATATCTTCCAACCTTATATCCTGATTCCATTAAAATATTCTGAACAAAAGTCATAATGGAACCTTTTCCGTTAGTTCCTGCAATGTGAACTACTTTAAGTTCATTTTGTGGATTGCCCAATCTTTTAAGTAATTCTTTTATGGTATTAAGTCCCAGAATACTTCCCAACTTATTCACATTCTTCAAATACTCTCTTGCTTCACTATAATTCATTTCCATATCCTCAATCCTAATCTATTAAACATTCAACTTTAATAATAAAATCTAATTATCACTTTAATAATGTAAAAGAAAGGCCTGAACAATTTCAAGCCTTCCCTAAATCTCATTAGTTTCAAAAACTATACTAACGCTATTAATATAAAATTAATATAAAACTCTTAATCAAGCATATTAGAATAACTAAGATATTTCTTCATTACATATCCTGTATCCTTGCCATATTTAATCTGGCACCACTTGCCATTCTCTGAGATGACCTGTACTTTCTTACCTGCTCCTATCTGAGTTATAAGTTTGGACTTGGCACTTGCCGACTTACGCAGGTTCAAAACATCAGTAGTATACATATACTCTTCTGCCATAGTAGTTTCCTGAACAGTAGTCTGCGCCACTGTTGTAATCTGCTTTGCAGTAGTTGCCGAAGTTTTTGCCGTCTTCTTTCCTGATGAACAGGACTTAGCCAAAACCATTACCAAAATAATCACAACTAAAATTCCAACACCAATCGCTATTATAGTGTTTCTCTTCTTAATCTGTTGCTCTCTAATTAACTCTGCCTTGCGTCTTCTGTTTTCTACTATCTTCTTTACTTCTTCTTTTCTTGCCGCTTCATTGTTTGTCCCTGGCATCCTATCACCTCTTTATCTCTAAAGATGATTTAATTATCCAAACATACAAATCATCTCTATACGGATTATGACCTGCTTTACACTCCAACAGTCCTAAATATTATTCCTCGATAATTTCGTCATATTCTCCGTCTTCAACAATACTGTCAAACACTTCTGAAACCATGTCAAATTCTTCCTGTGTTTCAATATTGTCAAGTCCAGGCTCTCCATCTTCGTCTTCAAAATATCTATAAATAAATATTTCTCCATCTTCTTCTCCATTATCATGAAGTAATGCAATATAGTCCTGTTCTTCAACTTCAAAAATTGTAAGCACTTCGCATTCAATCTCTGAATCATCTTCCAATGTAATTGTTACAAATAATTCTTCATCTTCATTGTCAATATTATTAGTTCCCATCTTTTCCTCTTTCCGCTTTCCGCTATTTATTATCGGTATACCTTTTTTATACCAATTAGTTTGCTATAACTTTATCAAAACATACGGGAAAATGCAATAAAATAGATACAGTTCACAAATATTTAACTTTCTACAGCATCTCTTCCACAAACATGGACACTTCTATGGGGCATCCCAGCCTTTCTTCCACTGCATACACATTTAAATAGTCTATGGCTCTTGTCATTGCCACATAAAAAAGTCTGCGTTCTTCCTCAAAGTCCCTCTCTCTTAATGCCTTTGACGTAGGGATTATTCCCTGATTAGCATCAACAATAAACACAGCCTTAAATTCCAATCCCTTAGAGCCATGCATTGTCATAATATTAATCCTGTTATTTGTGCCACCTTCTCCACTGCTCTTTTTACCAAAATTCTGACCTTCACTATTTTGTGCTGAATCAATGCTATTTATCCACTGTTCTAATGTATTAAACTTGCTACACTCCTGCACTAACTGTTCCAATTGTTTTAACAACCCTGACATTGGAATATTATTTTCAATGGCATACAGGCGCAAATACTCCTCATAACCTGCACCCTTTCTAATATATGACAATGCTGCCTGAGGTGGTAGCTTTCTTATCATCTCGATATGAAATAGAAAACTGTCTATGTTGTTTTTACTATAAATTCTTCTAACAGCGGAAATATTCATATTCACGCTAAGAACAACCTGCCTGCTTATGTATCTTTGAGGCTTATTTAAAACATATATTAAATCTTCATTGAAATATGTGCCGTCAAACTTTAATGCTCCTCTAACATAAGACAAAATATCCTTTGCAACCATACCATTATAAATGTTACTTCTATGCTTTCCACTTTCCGCTTCTATCTTTCTGTTTTTTAAAAAACTTGAAATCTCCTGAACCTGACTATTATTCCTAACAAGAATAGCCATTTCAGACAGACTAATCCCCTGATTTTCATATTCCTTTATTTTGGATACTACAAACTTTAATTCTTCCACTTGATTTCGAAACTTTCGTATATCAGGTTGAAAATCCTTATCATTATTAGCGTGAGCACACTTATCTAATCTGGTCTTATTATTTTCAATAACACGACCTGCCACATTAATTATGGACTGAGTACTTCTGTAATTAACATTCAAGACAATAAGTTCAGCCTCGGGATAATAATCCTTAAACTCAATCATAATCTCCGGTCTTGCTCCACGAAAACCATAAATGGACTGGTCATCATCCCCCACCACAAAAATATTGTTAAGAGGACTAGCCAACAGCTCTATTATATTCATTTGGATTCTGTTAATATCCTGAAACTCATCTATTAAAATATACTTATACAGCTCCCTCCACTGTTCAAGTATTGTATGATTCTCACATAACAACAAATAACACTCTCTTAGAATATCATCAAAATCCATCTTGCCATCCTTCTTCAACTCCAAATTATAAGCGTTATAAACCTTTATAAAATCCTCTTTCTTGCAGCAGGACGGCTCATATTCCTGAGCATTAAGCATATTACCTTTAATATTTCCAATATCATTAATAATGTTCTGAGACAATTCTGAAATATCATTAGAAGAAATACCATCCCTTCCAATAATCTCCCTTATATAGTCCGTTTTCTGCCTTTCAGACAGAATCTCCGTTGCTTCATACCGCCTTGATTTTCTCAAAATCTTATAAAAGACGCTATGAAAAGTGCCAAAGGTAACCAGTTGTCCCTTCCCCCCATTCATTAATGTAGAAAATCTCTTCTGCATACTTACAGCCGCTGCCTTAGTAAAAGTTACAACTAAAATATTCTCCGGGCGCACTTCCGCCTTCTCTATTAAATTCTTAATTCTATGGGTAATAACTGTGGTCTTACCAGAACCCGGTCCTGCAAGAACCATGGCCGGACCATCCATATGGCTGATTGCCTGAATCTGTGATTTATTAAACATATATACAACCTTTCCGGTTGTTTCTCTCCAAGTACTGAAAGTCTATCACAGTCTGACTAAAGTGTAAACAGGTAAATGTGATTTCTTATGTTTTCTTATTTTTTTTCAAAGAATACTCAGATTACAAACAAAAGCTTTTCTATTATCCGGAGGATTTTATTATTAAAAAAGACCTTTGATATGCTATTTACAGCTTTAATCAAAAGTCTTTTTAATGTTTTTAACATTTATATTATTTTAAAATCAATCTATTAACATTTCTTATAGTTATTAACCTGACAGTTACTCGTTTAATAACTATATTTCGTATTAAAATTATTTTGATAATAATTCAATACCTTTCTTAATTCTGCTAATTGATTCTTCTTTTCCGATAACTTCCATAATTTCAAAGGCCCCGGCAGGTGTCATCTGCTTTCCTGAAACTGCAGTTCTAAGTGGCCATAAAGCCTGACCATTCTTGCAGCCTTTCTTTCCAATATATTCAAATACTGTATCGTGAAGTCCGTCAACTGAATAATCATCTGTTGCTTCAAGAATTGGAAGTAATTCTGTTAACACTTCTAATGAATTTTCTGAATTAGTTTTCATCTTCTTATGAGTGTACATAGCCACATCATATTCAGGTAATTCTTCAAAGAAATCAACCATATCCATAAGCTCTGGGAATGTTTCAATTCTAGTCTTAACCATATCAAGAATCTTCTCTAAATCCAAATCCTTAGTAATAACTTTCTTGATGTATGGCATAGCTTTTTCATAGAATTTTTCATTGTCCATAGCTTTAATGTATTCCCCATTCATCCATTTAAGCTTCTGAATGTCAAATACTGATGGGCTCTTGTTTACCTTGTGATAATCAAATTCCTTAATCAACTCATCAAGTGAAAAGATTTCTCTATTGTCTTCAGGGCTCCATCCTAAAAGTGCCAAATAGTTAACAACTGCTTCAGGTAAAAATCCCTGTTCAATTAAGTCTTCATATGAAGCGTGACCTGAACGCTTGCTTAACTTCTTGTGATTTTCATCTGTAATCAAAGGTAAATGAACGTATTTAGGTGGTTCCCAACCAAAAGCTTCATATAATCTCTGATATTTAGGTGATGAAGAAATATATTCATTACCTCTTACAACGTGAGTAATCTGCTGAAGATGATCGTCAACAACGTTAGCAAAATTGTATGTTGGATATCCGTCTGACTTAATCAAAATCATATCGTCAAGTTCTTTGTTTTCAACAGTAATCTCACCATATAATTCATCAACAAAAGTTGTAGTTCCTTCTGTTGGCATGTTAATTCTAATTACATAAGGCTTGCCTGCATCAAGATTTGCCTGGATTTCTTCTTTTGATAAATGAAGACAATGCTTGTCATAAACTGTAATCTCTTTTCCATCTTCACCTACAGAAGTCTTCAAAGATTCCAATCTCTCCTTATCACAAAAACAGTAATATGCATCTCCTGATTCAATTAACTTCTTAGCATATTCAAGATATAAACCTGATGCCTGACGCTCGCTCTGAACATAAGGACCAAATCCCTTATCCTTATCAGGACCTTCATCATGTACAAGACCTGTTTCAGCCATAGTTCTATAAATAATATCAACTGCGCCTTCAACCAAACGCTCTCTATCTGTATCTTCTATTCTTAAAATAAAATCTCCACCTGCATGCTTAGCAATCAAAAATTCATAAAGTGCAGTTCTTAAATTTCCTACATGCATTCTTCCTGTTGGACTAGGTGCGAATCTTGTTCTAACTTTTGTCATTTTCACTTTTCTCCTACTATGAAATACTATTTGAGATTACATCTCTAACTAATATAGTATAGTGCAAAAATTAAGGTTGTGCAAGGGGGTTTACCACGCAATGCGTGGTATTTATAGGACATAATCTATATCATAATAATTCAAAAAATAGGTACTCACATTAGTGACTATATATATTAAACATATAAATTTAAGTCTAGTCACTAGATTTTTCTTTTTAATCTTCCCTTCCAAAAAACAAATATGCGTATATATTTCCTCTATATTCCTCTGGAATTTCCATTTGTCTTTTGACTACATCATTAATAGTTTTAAATCCATTTTGACGTAAATACTCCAATGCTTCCTCTCGAACCTTTAGACTTTCTATACTTTGTCTTTTAGTTTCGTCAGGACTTTACATACAATTTTAGACATATTCAATGCCCTCCTTTAATTTTTAGGTTATTGCACCTATCTGTAATGTTACTCTAGAATCAAGCATTTTATATTTATTCAAAATTACAATATTCTCAAACGCAACTGTCATCTTATTGTCCTGAACTGTTTTACAATTATAAGAAATCACAAGGTTCTCAAACGAACTAACAGCACTACCAACGTTTCCGCTTGTTTTACACTTATCTGAAATTACAAGGTTCTCAAACAACA
>UMGO01047260.1_pt1 | contig 11012 bp, 8 predicted proteins | sample 1965301 | NCBI WGS metagenome assembly UMGO01 (sample SAMEA4836074, study PRJEB28245) | human gut metagenome | biome: gut microbiome; material: fecal sample | place: Denmark | collected 2008 | reverse complement strand
TCATATTTGGTGTGGTATCTTTAACTATGGGAAACTCCATTCTCCCATTTTGACACAGCTCTGTCTGTCACGCCCAGTTCTTCTCCCAGCTGCTTCTGTGTCAGATTTTTTTCCTTCCTGCATGTCGATATAAACCTTCCAAGTTCTAATGGTTCAACCATATGCGTCACCTCCTGTCGGCTTTATTATGCCATATTTCTCCCAGAAAAGCACTCCACTTATGGTTGAACGCCTCTAAATACCGCTAATTCTCACTATTAGACGCATGAACTTATATTTTGTTACAGATTTTTATCTTTATTTTTTAATTTTATAGTAAGCGGCCAAATTTGTCAGCCTCTTCCGGTCATATGACGATACAGCGAACACATCGCGATGCAAAAAACTCCCCGAGCCACCAAAGACTCCGGGAGTTTTTTATCATTATATGATATATGATATGTTCGAAAAAAGATCACTTTGCCGCAATCACCATCGTCCTGTGAATCTTCTTCCTTACAAACCAGAAGCAGATCACCTGCATGATGATCGTTGCAATCCAGGATACCGGATAAGACAGAAACAAGAAAGTCAGTGATCTGTGTGACGGGAACAGTCCATAGATCCAGATAATCCGGACTCCGACCGTACCGATGATAGAAAGGATCATCGGTACCGTGGAATATCCCATTCCTCTCAGTGCTCCCGGGAACAGATCCATCAGACCGCACAGGAAATAGGTAACGGTTGTATAAGAAAAGATCTCCATACCGTATTTGATAACATCTGCCTGATTACTGTAAATATGCAGAAGTTCCGGTCCGAATATGTACACACTGCTTCCGAGGATCAAAGTTACCACAACTGAAAGGATCATACAGTCAATCAGAACCCTGTCCATACGTTTTAATTTCTTCACTCCGTAGTTCTGGCTTGTGAAGCTCATACAGGCCTGTGTGAAGGAGTTCACCGACACATATAAGAATCCGAAAATATTATTCGATGCCGTATATCCTGCCATTGCGATCGATCCAAAAGAATTGACCGATGACTGCAGCATCGCATTTGAAATATTGATTACCGTGCTCTGGATTCCCGCCGGAACCCCGACTTCAAAAATCTGCTTCAGATACACGGATCTGATCCGAAGCTTTGCAAGGTGAAGCTGATAGCTGCTCTCTGTGTGATGCAGGCACCGGAGTACCAAGATACAGGATACCAGCTGGGATATAACGGTCGCAATCCCGACGCCTGCTACATCCAGATGAAAACCGATGACCAGGAACAGATTCAATACTGCATTAATCACTCCGGATACGATCAGGAAGATCAACGGACGTTTGGTATCCCCCACTGCCCTTAATATGGCTGCTCCATAGTTATACATCATAAAAAATGGCATACCGCAGAAATAAATCCGCATATAAAGTGTGGATTTGGCAATTACATCATCCGGTGTCCCCATAATTTCCAGCGCGCCTCTGGCAAAGACCACTCCGATCACCGCCATCGCCACTCCGCTTACCAGAGCAAGTGCAATAGCCGTATGTACCGTCTCCGACATTTCTTTTGTTTTTCCGGTCGCATAATATCTCGCTGCAAGTACATTTGCTCCCAATGAGATTCCGATGAAAAGATTGGTAAACACATTGATCAGTGCCGTTGTCGAACCCACCGCTGCGAGCGCCTGACTTCCGCTGAAACGTCCCACTACCACGATATCCACCGCATTGAACATCAGCTGTAAGATTCCTGACAGCATCAGTGGTATGGAAAATGAAATCAATTTGTCCATGATGGTTCCATTGCACATATCAATCTCATATTTATTTTTCTTCAAAACAACTCTCTCCTTTTATAGTAATATCTTCAATCAAAGCATAAAGCCGTAATTTTTATTGTAGCATAGATTTATCGTTTGTGAACATTTAATTATTAATTCGTTTTATATGTGTAAAGACATTTTCCTTGACAGAACATCAAAAACAACCTATAATCACTTAGCTTATATGTTTTCATTTACATTCATTGTAAACATCCATATCAGTAAATATAAAAAAGGAGAATACGTATGAATATTCAGCTCTCAGAGCATTTTACCTATAAAAAATTACTTCGTTTTATCCTGCCCTCCATTATTATGATGGTATTCACTTCCATCTACAGTGTGGTGGACGGCATCTTTGTATCGAACTTTGTGGGAAAATCAGCATTTGCTTCCGTGAATCTCATTATGCCTTACCTGATGGGAATCAGTGCACTTGGATTTATGATCGGTACCGGAGGAAGTGCTTTTGTATCAAAAACCCTTGGTGAAGGAAAGAAAGAACTGGCAAATCAGTATTTTTCGATGCTGGTTACGATTGCTGCTATCGGAGGATTTGTGTTATCTGTTCTCAGTTTTATATTTATGAGGCGGATTGTCATGGCATTTGGTGCCGCTGGTGATCTGATTGATTATTGTACCCTTTACGGACGGATCTCCTGCATATCCCTGACCGCCTTCATGCTGCAGAATGTCTTCCAGAGTTTCTTTGTGGCTGCTGGAAAACCCCAGCTTGGACTGAAAGTCATTGTGGCTGCCGGTTGTACAAACATTGTTCTCGATGCCCTGTTCATCGGTGTATTACACTTTGGAATTGCAGGCGCCGCGTTCGCAACCATGACCAGTGAATTTATCGGCGGTCTGCTCCCGGTGGTATATTTCTTCCGTAAGAACGACAGCCTCCTTCACTTTGTAAAACCGGTATTCGACAGACGTGTATTTCTTAAGACCTGCACCAATGGTTCCTCGGAACTCATGACTAACCTGTCCATGTCCTTAGTCAATGCATTATACAATCTCCAGCTCATGAAGATTGCCGGAGAAAATGGTGTTGCTGCTTATGGTGCAGTTATGTACGTCAATTTTATCTTTGTTGCCACCTTTTTAGGCTATGCAATTGGCTGTGCCCCGGTTATCAGCTACCATTATGGTGCTGGAAATCACGCAGAGCTTAAAAATCTGTATAAAAAAAGTATGTCTATCATACTGGTCTGGGGCGTGATCCTGTTCGGTGCCGCACAGTTACTGGCACCTGTTCTATCTAAGATATTTGTCGGTTACAATACCGGCCTGTACGCTATGACACTGCACGGCTTCCGTGTATATGCCATTGCATTCCTGATCATCGGTATCAATATCTTCGGATCCTCGTTCTTTACTGCACTGAATAACGGCCTGATATCGGCTGTCATCTCATTTCTGAGAACGTTAGTGTTCCAGGTCATCATGGTCCTGACACTTCCACTCTGGTTCGGGATCAACGGTATCTGGAGTGCGATCAGCATTGCGGAGGCGCTGACACTTATCATGACCACTACATTTTTCGTCCGTCAGAAAGACAAGTATCATTACCTGTAAGACAATCTCTTTCAAATGTATAACAATATAAAAAACGTATCTCTGCAATGTTTCCCCACTGTCTGAAAAGGAAGCATCTCAGAGATACGTTTTTTATTTATTAGAACATCTTTTAAAAATTAATATCTTCGATCCTAATTCTCTTCCGCATAGAACACATTCTTATCCAGTGCCTTGTTCTGGTGTGCAACGATTGTTGTACATACAGCATCACCTGTGATATTAACGGCAGTTCTTGTCATATCCAGGATACGGTCGATACCCATGATCAGACCAATTGCCTCAACCGGAAGTCCGACAGAATTGAATACCATTGTCAGTGTTACCAGACCTACACTTGGCACACCGGCCGTACCGATGGATGCAAGTGTTGCAGTTCCGATTACAGTAATATAATCTGTCATACTTAAGTGGATTCCGAATGCCTGTGCGGCAAATACAACGGCTACCCCCTGCATGATCGAAGTACCATCCATATTGATGGTCGCTCCAAGAGGAATGGTGAAAGATGATATCTTCTTAGATACACCCACCTTCTTGGTCAGGGTATCGATTGACAGCGGAATCGTTGCATTTGATGTTGCTGTTGAGAATGCGAAGGCCATAACCGGGAAGAACTTCTTGATAAATTTCAGAGGATTCAGTCCGGTAAATATCTTCAGTAAGATCTGGTATACACCGAAACACTGGATTGCCAGTGCAATCAATACACCGATCATATATTTTGCCAGCGGTACAAATGCACTGAATCCGATGTTTGCAAATGTGCGGCTGATCAGGCAGAAGACACCAATTGGGGCAAGTGCCATGATCATCATCGTCATTTCCATCATGATATCGTTAAACTGGCTGAAGAAGTTCGCAACTGTCTCTGCGCGTTCTCCTAATTTTGCAAGGATCACACCGATGATCAATGCAAATACGATGATCTGCAGCATCTCTCCGCTTGCAAGAGAATTAATCGGGTTATCAGGGATAATATTTAACAGCGTGTCTGTCAATGAAGTAGCCTTCATAGTTTCTACAGATGCTGCATTGGTCTTGATCGTGCTCATGTCCAGTCCCACACCCGGATTGATCAGGTTTCCGACAGACAATGCTACGGTAACCGCAAGTGCTGTTGTTGCCAGATAAAAGATCAGTGTTCTTGCACCGACTGTACCAAGCTTCTTCGTATCCCCGATCGACATACTTCCGCACACAAGCGAACAGAATACCAGTGGTACAACCAACATCTTCATCAGTTTGATAAAGCCTTGTCCGACCACGTACAGTACACCTTCTACGATAATGTCGTCTTTGATATGTCCACTTGGAACCGCATAACATAAAATAATTCCAAATACCGCTCCTGCAAGCAATGCAATAAAAATCTTCGTTGTAAGTCCTATTTTCTTCTTTTCCTTCTTCTGTGTCTCTCCCATATTAGTCCTCCATTCTCTCATCCATATATTCTTTCAGTGAAGCTCTCCAGTCCGGCATCTCGTATACATTGATGATACGAAGGATAAAATTATCCAGGACCGCATATGCTGGTCTTGCAGAAGAAAGATCCGATTCGCTGGTCACTACCGGGCGCAGAGTGATCCTCTTTCCTGCAAGTTTCAAAACTTCCTGCGCAAATTCATAACGATTACATACACCCTGACAGGTTGCATGGTACGTTCCGTATTCATTCGTTTTGATCAGATAAAGAATAATACGTGCCAGGTCTTTTGCACTGGTCGGAGAACCAAACTGATCTGATGCAATCAGAAGTTCATCCTTTGTATCTGCTGCATGAAGTACGCGGTTTACAAAATTATTGCCATTTCCATACACCCAGTTACTGCGCAGGATGAAATGCTTGTGTGTAAATTCCTTTACATAATTCTCCCCTGCTCTCTTGGAACGTCCGTAAACGGTCTTCGGATTTGTGTCATCGAACTCCGTATATGGGGTATGCCGGATTCCGTCAAATACATCATCCGTGGATATCTGTACCATCTTGGCCCCTGTCTTTCTTGCCACAATACTTAAATTTCTTGCTCCCAGCGCATTCACACGGTATGCAAGCTCCGGTTCTTTTTCACAGAGATCTGTATCTGTGACTGCTGCACAGTTGATGATCACATCCGGACGGTTGATCACTCCGAAATTCAGCACCTCATCGGTGTCCGTAATGTCTAATTCTTCCTTATCTGTGTTAAACACTTCCATTTCCAATGGATCCAACACTTCATTGATGGCCGATCCGATCTGTCCGGATGCACCAACAATCCATAATTTTAACATATCTGCTTCCTCCTCATCTGTCGGGACTGGCTGACGCCAGTCTCTCTGCTTTCCTTTTAATATAGCTAGTATACACAAAAAAACCGTCAGTTTCAATTCTTAACCAACGGTCTCAAATCTACTCCTCTATGGTATTTTTTTCCACACATCGGTAATGTCAGCGTTTTTACTGACCTCCTGCACCACTTTTGTGCTGCTTATATGTAGAATATCTTTCCCTTCATTCTGCATAAATACAAACACCGCAAACAGAATCATACAAATAAATGTACGAATTCCCAGGCTTCCCTGTTCTGCCTCTTCCTCACCATACAGTTCACTATAAGATGCCCTGTATCTAGGATGTATTGCCGGTATCCCGGATTCCTGATAGCTGTAACGTGTCTGTTCCAGAAGTTCTCTTCTTCGCTTTTCCGCTTCATTCACATGCGCTCACCTCTGAAACAATATATGAGATATCTGTTTCACTCATGTGCAAAACTTACTGCATACAGGCTCTTTTTCATGTTTTCTAAGAGTTTCTGCTTAACGATCTGCCAATTCTTTTACGATGTCTTCCCATGTCAGACCTTTTTCTACCATCAGAACCATTGCATGATACAGGAAATCCGCGATCTCATATTTGACTTCTTCCGGATTCGAATTCTTTGCTGCGATCACAACTTCCGTTGCTTCTTCTCCAATTTTTTTCAGGATCTTATCAATTCCCTTATCAAACAGATAATTCGTGTAAGACCCCTCCTTTGGATTCTCTTTACGGTCTGCGATCGTGTCATATACCGATTCAAAGATCCGAAGCGGATTCGTCTCATCATAGTCAATTCCTACAAGCGGCTGGAAGAAGCAGGTCGGATTACCGGTATGGCATGCTGCTCCGATCTGATCTACTTTTGCAAGCAATGTATCCAGATCACAGTCAATCGTCAGGGATTTTACATACTGGAAATGACCGCTCGTCTCCCCCTTTACCCAGAGTTTCTGCCGGCTTCTGCTAAAATACGTCATCTTTCCTGTCTTGATCGTCTCATAGAAAGATTCCTCATTCATATATGCCAACATCAGGATTTCCTGTGTCTTATAATGCTGGACGATGACAGGGATCAGGCCCTGATCATTGGTCTTAAACTGTGAGAACTCCATCATACTCTCAAAAGATGTCATCTTAATTCCTTCTTCCGTACACTTATCTTTGAATGCCACACAATCAATATCTGTACGGCTTACATATCTTCCCGAAAGCCCCCGGACACCCGGGCATTTCAAAATTTTAAATAACTCTGACTCTTCTTCCGTATCCGTAATGATCACACACGGTACATCTGTTACATTCATAATGGAATTCAGATCCAGTCTGTGCATAAAGACAATTTCACTGCTGTAATCCTGGATCAGATGCTGATGTTTGAACAATGCATCAAAATCATTTAATGATACCGCAAGCTTCTCTTTTCCGAATCTTTTTGCCGCATCCTCAATCAGTTTGACACTATCCGGCTTAGAGAAATTCAGCATTGCCCGTTTTGCACCTGTATACAGAATCTTCTTAATATCTTCCTGGCGTCTGATATTGCCGCCTGCGATCATCGGGATCCTGATCACACGATTGATCCGTTTCATCAATGTGATCGTTTCATCATGTTCTTCATCCGAATCTGAGAGATCCAGCACGATCAGTTCATCTGCACCGTGATCACTGTAATATTTTGCAAGTTCAATTACGTCTTTGGATACAACAGTCGGATCATCAATCCATCTGACCGCTTTCCCGTCTTTTATGAAAATGCAAGGTATTAATCTTTTATAACTCATGTCTGTCCGTCTCCTTTTAGAGGCTTCCCTTTGTGGTCCATGCCTCTTTTATCCTTGGCTCTTCCATTGTCGCCATATCAAGTGCTTTTCCGAACGCTTTAAACAGCGCCTCCGCCTTGTGATGATCGTTGATACCATCCAGAATCTTCAGGTGGATATTCATCATTGCGCTGTAAGAAACTGCGTAAAAGAATTCCCTTACCATCTCAGTATCCATCTCACCCATCTTATCTGACACAAACTCTGCATTATAATTCAGATATGGTCTTCCGGAGAGATCCACCGCACAAAGTGCGAGTGTCTCATCCATTGGAAGCATAAAGTGGCCATAACGTTTGATTCCGGCTTTATCTCCTATTGCTTCCAGAATAGCCTGTCCAAGTACGATTCCCGTATCTTCGATGGTATGATGACTGTCCACTTCCAGATCCCCTTTCGCATGTACCGTCAGATCGAACAATCCGTGTCTTGCAAATCCATTCAACATATGATCAAAAAAACCGATTCCTGTATCAATCTCCGTCTTTCCGGTTCCATCCAGGTTCAGAGTTACCGTAATATCCGTCTCCTTTGTCGTTCTTGTCCTGGTGACTGTTCTGTTCATAGCTCCTCGCCTCCTTATTTTTCTGCTGTCTTCTACTCTTCGCCCTCAAAACGGACTTTGATAGAATTGGCATGTGCCGTCAGCTGCTCTGCCTCGGCAAATGCTTCAATATCTTTATGTATATCGCGTAATGCTTCTTCCGAATATCCGATGATACTTGATTTTTTAATGAAATCATCCACAGAAAGCGGTGAGAAAAATTTTGCTGTACCATTGGTTGGAAGAACATGGTTCGGTCCTGCAAAATAATCTCCCAGTGGTTCACTTGCGTATTCCCCGATAAAGATGGCACCGGCATTCCTTACTTTTGTCATCACATCATATGGATTCTTTGTCTGGATCTCCAGATGTTCGGATGCGATCTCATTTGCAATATCAATCACATCATCCATCGTATCTGCGACCAGGATATAACCGTAGTTGTCCAGTGATTTCCGGATGATCTCACTTCTGGAAAGTTCTTTTAAGAAACCATCCACTTCATCCGATACTTTCCGAGCAAGTTCTTCAGATGTTGTGACCAGAATTGCAGATGCAAGTTCATCATGCTCTGCCTGTGAAAGAAGATCTGCTGCCACAAATCTTGGATTTGCCGTCTCATCTGCAATAACAAGAATCTCGCTTGGTCCGGCAATTGCATCAATGCTTACATAACCATAAACTGCTTTTTTCGCCAGAGCAACATATATATTTCCAGGTCCTACGATCTTGTCGACTTTTGGAATGCTCTCTGTTCCGTATGCCAGAGCAGCAATAGCCTGCGCCCCGCCGACTTTATAGATGACATCCGCGCCGGCTTCATGTGCTGCAACCAGCGTGTTTGGTGTCACTTTTCCATCTTTTCCGGGCGGTGTGACCATCACGATCTCATCAACTCCGGCTACCTTTGCAGGTACAATGTTCATCAATACAGAAGATGGATATACCGCTTTCCCGCCCGGCACATATACACCGACTCTGTGAAGTGGTGTGACTTTCTGTCCCAGGATTGTTCCGTCCGGTTTGCTGTCGAACCAGCTGTACTGTCTCTGTTTTTCATGATACGTACGGATATTCAGAAGAGCTTTGCGGATGATCTCCACCAGTTTTGGATCTACTTCTTTATATGCCTCTTCGATCTCCTCTTCTGTAACCTTAATATTGTCTGCAGTGATATCTGCATGATCAAATTTCTTCGTATATGCAAATACTGCCTGATCCTTTTCTTCTTTTACATGAGCGAGGATTTCCTGAACTCCCTGTTCATACTGACCGTAATTATTCGGGCTTCTCTTCAGAAGATCCTCCAGTAAGTTCTCTTTTGCATCTTTTGTCAAACGCTGTATTCTCATAGCCTTAACCGCCATCCTCTCATTTTATTTTCTTTCTGTCTGTACAGTATTATACCTGCTCCCGCAGTCTTGTCAGCAGGTCTTTGATTCTTGCGCTTTCCATACGCATACTGACCGGATTCACGATCATCCTAGCAGACAACGGACATACTTCCTCCAACACTTCCAGACCATTTTCACGGAGGGTTGACCCTGTCTCTACAATATCCACGATCACTTCGGACAGTCCGACGATCGGTGCAAGTTCAATGGAACCATTTAACTTAATGATCTCTACAGTCTGGTGCTTCGTGTTATAGAAATAATCTTTTGCAATATTCGGATATTTTGTTGCTACCCGGATCAGTTCATGATGCTGCAGAAGTGGTGCGGCATCTTTGTATCCGCATACACACATCTTACATTTTCCATATCCAAGATCCAGTACTTCATGTACCTTACGTCCTTCTTCCAGGATTGTATCTTTTCCAACGACTCCGATATCCGCTGCACCATATTCTACATATGTCGGAACATCCGGTCCTTTTGCAAGAAAGAAACGGAGTTTCAATTCTTCATTGGTGAAAATCAGCTTCCTGGAATCTTTATCTTTCATCTCTTCACAGGTAATCCCGATTTTCTCAAATAATTCTAATGTCTGTTTTGCCAGACGTCCTTTCCCCAGGGCAAATGTCAGGTATCTCATAATGTCTAACTCCTATCTGTACTATTCACGATCTTCTGCTCTCCGGTAACGAGATTGACCATCGTTACTTCTCCGGTCTCCTCGATATATACCAGACTTCCGGCATAATAATCATTTCCGTAACGGATATAATCTTCCAATCCACTGTTTTCATCCTTCTTCAGAAGTTCTGCATTCTTGGCTTTTCTACGGAAATCCTTCGCAAGGCGGATTGCTTCAAGCTGTCTTCCTTCCGCATATATGATGATCGTATTCTTTCTTGGATATACGATGCGGATCTTCTGACGGGTCAGTGCACTCACCAGTTCATCAATTACAATCGCAAAACCGATAGATGGTGATTTCTTACCGAACTTTTCAATCAGATGGTCATAACGTCCGCCCTTTACAACTGCATCCCCGGTTCCGTAAGTATAACCACGGAACACGATTCCTGTATAGTATCCATAGGTTCCTGTCATGCTCAGGTCAAAAGTGACAAATTTTTCCACTCCGTAATAGCGCAGGATGTGGTATATCTTCTCCAGGCGTCTGATTGCCATCACACCTTTGGAATTCGGCGCAAGGTTTTCCGCTTTTTCCAGGATATCAATTCCTCCGATCAGTTCATTCAATGCTGAAAATGCTTCTTTGGAGCTTCTCTTTGCCTGAATACTGTCCAGAAATTCTTCTACACCGAAGTAATTGCGGTTACCGATCAGTTCTCTTACTCTTTCTTCCGCCTCTTCATCCAGACTTGCGTCTTCGATCAGACTCTGGAAGAAATCAACATTACCGACACAGAGCTGGAATTCTTTCAGCCCGATCGTCAACATAGATTCAATCACCAGGGCAAGCATCTCTGCATCTGCCTCTACCGAATCATCCCCGACAAATTCTGCGCCCATCTGCGTCGTCTCTCTTAAGCGTCCCTGATAACTGGAATGG
>UMGO01011085.1_pt1 | contig 11054 bp, 8 predicted proteins | sample 1965301 | NCBI WGS metagenome assembly UMGO01 (sample SAMEA4836074, study PRJEB28245) | human gut metagenome | biome: gut microbiome; material: fecal sample | place: Denmark | collected 2008 | reverse complement strand
GGAATGTAGTTTCAGGAATTGGAGAGTATTTATGAAGGTTGTTATTTTAGCGGGTGGTTTTGGGACAAGGATCAGTGAGGAGAGTCATCTTAAGCCAAAGCCAATGATCGAGATCGGGGAGAAGCCGATCTTATGGCACATCATGAAGATGTATTCTGCGTATGGTTTTAATGAATTTGTAATCTGCTGTGGATATAAGCAGCATGTGATCAAGGAGTGGTTTGCAGATTACTATCTTCATAACAGCAATATCACATTTGATTTTACACAGGAAAATAAAATGATCGTGCACAATAACGTGCTGGAACCATGGAAGGTAACGCTGGTTGATACCGGTCTGAATACTATGACCGGCGGTCGTATCAAACGCGTAAAAGAGTATCTGGATGGAGATACGTTTATGCTCACTTACGGTGACGGAGTTGCAGATGTAAATATCAGAGAACTTCTGGAATATCACCGCTCCCATGGTAAAATGGCGACGATTACAGCAGCACAGCCGGGAGGACGATTTGGTATCCTGGATATTCAGAATGATGGAACGATCACGAATTTTAAAGAGAAGAAAAAAGAAGACGGAGGCTGGATCAATGCCGGATTTATGGTGCTGGAGCCGTCCATTATTGATCTGATCGAAGGAGACCAGACTGTATTTGAAAAAGAACCGCTCGTGGAGGCAGCCCGCATGGGACAGCTGAATGCATATCGCCACAAAGGATTCTGGCAGTGTATGGATACTCTGCGTGAAAAGAATCTTCTGGAGGCATTGTGGCAGAGTGGACAGGCTCCATGGAAGATTTGGGAATAAACAGAATCGGTCAGAAAACAATCTGGTGTAAAATAAATCTGTTGGAGGAATTGTTTTGAGTGCAACAAGCTGTGATTACTGTGCAAATTATGTATATGATGAAGAAAGTGAAAGCTATTACTGCGATGTGAATCTGGATGAGGATGAATACTACCGCTTTATCAGTACAGAATATAAAGAATGTCCGTATTATCGTAATGGTGATGAGTACATTGTGGTGAGGCATCAATTATAATTTACAGGTAGTATTCCGCGAGGTGTTTTGCCATGAATATGGCAAAATCCCGAGACATACGGGGCAAAATGCCATCACCGAAGGTGATTTGGAATGCATTTTGACCAACGACTGTGAACGAAGTGAACAGTTGTAGTGAGACACCAGATGTAAAAATTACGAAAGTCAGTAATTAAGGGATCGGAGAAAAACATGATTACAGTAGAGCTGGATAATTTCAGCCTGAGAGAAATCTGCCGGTCGGGACAGTGCTTCCGTATGCACGAGACGGCAGAAAATAACACATATGAACTGGTTGCCGGGGATAAATATCTGAAAATATCTCAGGCAGGAAGCATTGTAAATTTTTATTGCAGTGATGTAGAATTTATCTGTTATTGGGTACCGTATTTTGATATTGATTCGGACTATGGACGATATATTGAAAAGGTGAATCCGAGGGACACGTATCTGAGTGCGGCGGTACAGTGCGGAAAGGGAATCCGTATTCTGCGACAGGATCTTTGGGAAATGATCATTACTTTTTTGATCTCGCAGCAGAATAATATTTCCAGAATCCGGAGCTGTATCGAGAGGCTTTGTGTCAGATATGGGGAGAAACTGAAAGCAGGAGATACCGAATATTATTCCTTTCCGACACCGCAGCAGTTGTCCGGGGCGACAGAAGAAGAACTGCGGAGGCTTGGAATGGGATACCGTGCCAGATATATCGTGGAGACAACGCGAAGCATTCTGGAGGGAGAAGTTTCACTGGAAAAACTGTATCAGATGAAGTATTACCGCAGAGCACGAAAAGAACTGATGAAGCTCAGTGGAGTAGGCGAAAAAGTAGCAGACTGCATTTGTCTGTTTGCATTGCATCACATGGATGCATTCCCGATCGATACGCATATCCGGCAGGTTCTTAACGAACATTATCGCAGAGGTTTTCCGAACAGGAGATATCATGGCATGAGAGGCATTATGCAGCAATATATTTTTTATTATGAACTGATCGGAGAGAGAGGGAAGATATGAAGTATTTTGTAAATGTGCTGGTGGATGTTCTTGGAGCAGTCTATCAGGCAGCAGGCGCATCGCTGCTTATCGCGGTTCTGATCATGTGTGTCTATATGCTGGGAAGGAAGCAGGGGGTTGGACCGGTAGCCAGAGCGTGGATCTGGCAGTTTAAAGAAAGCAGCTGGTTTCGCAGACACTTTTTCCTTGTGTTTTATACCTGTATGCTGCTTTTTCGTACGTTATTCTGTCGGAGCGTCTGGGGAAATCCGCTGGAAAACGTGATCGGAATCTGGGGACTGCATTATAACGGACAGCTGTATACGGAGAATTTTGAGAATCTGATACTGTTTATGCCGTTTATTATTTTTCTTTTCTGGGCGAGAGAAGAAAAAGATCACACAAAGGATAAAAGAATTCAGGAAGTATTGTTGAACAGTTTTGAGATCAGTTTCTGCTTTTCACTTGGAATTGAAACCTGCCAGCTTTTTTTGAAAATTGGAACGTTTCAGCTGACAGATCTTTTCTTTAATACGCTTGGCGGAATGCTCGGTGGAGTGATCTACTGGGGATTTGAGAGAACCAGAAAAAGAATTGTTTTCGGCGTGAAGAGAATAGGCGGCTGGGATGTTATCCCGTGGAAAAGTGCCGTGCAGAAAGAAGCAGATGTGGAAAACACTGCGGAGGCTGTTACAGCTGTAGAGGGAAGCCTTCCGGATGAGGCGATTGCGCCGGAATGTTCGGAACCAAGATATGCTGCAATCGAGAAACTGGTAAGAGAAGCCGGACAGAAAATGCTGAAGGCGAGACCGGGTGAGGAAAATATCCACAAAAAAGAGGGACTTGCAAATTTCTGCACGGATTATGATACAGCGATCCAGAGATTTCTGATCAAAGGTCTGGGTGAGATTCTTCCGGGAGCTGCTTTCTTCGGGGAAGAAGACACGGAAGGAAACGCCGGTGCTGATGCAGAGGGTGAATTTACTTTCTACATAGATCCGATTGATGGAACTACGAACTTTATGTTTGATTATCATCACAGTTGTATATCGGTTGGTCTGGCGCATGGCGAGCAGATGATTGCCGGATTTGTATATCATCCATATGTGGATGATATGTATGTGGCAGTGAGAGGACACGGAAGTTATCTGAATGGAAAAAGACTTCAGATGGCTGACAAACCGGTGGAAGAGGGAATCGTGGAATTTGGCTGTGCGAGATACAATGAAGCAGGAATCGACTGGCTGTTCCGCGTGGTAAAAGAAATGTTCCAGAACAGTCTTTCTATTCGCTGCGGTGGTTCTGCGGCACTGGGACTCTGCAGAGGAGCATCCGGAAGTAACACCGTTTATCTGGAACTGAAACTGCAGCCGTATGATTATGCGGCAGCATCGGTGATCCTGGAGGAAGCCGGAGGTAAGATCACACAGATTGATGGCAGCCCGATCACCTTACATGAAGGCTGCTCAATTATTGGAGGAACACCTGCGGCATGGCAGGAGAGCAAAGAGGCCTTCGAAAAATTAAAAGAAGAGATGTAGATCAGAACCGACAAGATTCTAAAAATCAGTAAAAAGCATTGTGTGGTTGAAAAACTGCATAGTGCTTTTTTATTACGAAAAAGTTAAATAAAGATAACAAGTGTATTTCGTGCTGTTTTGTTGCTGAAAATGATTTTCAATAAGAACATTAATGAGAAAAAAAGTCAATTTATGGTTAGAAAATGCTAACATTTTTGTGGACATGAAAAAGGAGTTATGGTATAAAAATAAATGGTTAGAAAACGCTAACACAATAGCGTATATATAAAGAGGAGGAAGGAAATGGCAAATCAGAGATTGATGAAAAAAGTTGCACCAGTTGTTTTAAGTGCAGCGGTCGCAATGACAAGTATGCCGGCAACAGCTTTTGCAGCAGATTTTTCTGATACAGAAGTTACTGTAGCAGAGGAAAGTGCTGATATTGAAGAAGCAAGTGCAGAAGCTGCGGACACAGATGTTGTGGAAGATACAGATGTAGACGTTGAAGAAGCAGCAGAGGACGTGACAGAGGATGAAGAAACATCTGATGAAGAACTCTTCAGCGCAGAGGTCAGTGAAGATGAATTTGCTGATGAGGCTGGAGATGGACAGACAGAAGGCGAAGCATATGTCCTCATGAACATTCCTTATGACGATTTTTATAAGGCAGAATTAAAGAATAATGATGTGAAAGTTGATACATTCACATCTGCAACAAAACAGAAGACAAGATCCAGTCTTGCAAAAGGCTCTTATCACGTAAATTCAGATGGAAGCGATATCACTGGTGTGACTTTTCCTGTGAAAGTATCTGATATTTCAGTATTGAAGGACAAAAAACAGATTAAAGATAATGCTTCAGTGAGTATCACAACAGCTATAAAGGGAAAAGAAACTACTACAGAATACAAAGGAAAAGATGCTCTTTTTGAAAGCGACTCATATTCCTATTATGTTCTTTCTGAGGAACCATCCTACTACAAAGAACTGACAGTCGGTGAAGATGGAAGTTTTACATTCAGTGCCATTAAAGGTAAATCAGCAGCACCGGAGACAAAACAGGTGCAGGCTGAATTCAAAACAAAATCCAACCATGGTGACTACCAGCTGAAGTTTGATAAGACTGAATTCAACAGCATTATCAATACAAATACTGAGACAGTGTATGGTGCAGTTATTAATACAACAGACGGAACAACCTATGGTCTCTGCCATCAGGAAAATATCTGGAAAGGATATGAGTTGGCATGGAGTACAGGATATACAACAGAAAGTAATGGATGCCATCTCAACTCTGAACATTTTGAGTCTATGATCGGAAAGACAATTGACAGCGTAACATATTATGCAAGTAATGGCATTTATACATTAGATATTGCAGATGTAAAGGTTCTGGACAAAAACAGCTATGTGTACGCAGGACTCACCTGGGGCGAATACTGGAGCCAGGAAAATGTGACTGCAGCAGGAAACGTAAGCGGATCTGACGAAAAAGATTCTCATAATGAATCTGATACAGGCGCATTTGATGCAGTAACAAGAGCCACAACAAATCATGGCCTTCACAGAGGAAGCTATCAGTGCATGGCAACAATTTATACAACAGAAGGCAATGCATATCAGTTATCTTACTGGAAGAGCAGTACAGAACCGGTTCTTGCAGATGGAACAGTTGCAATCTGGACTCCGGCAGACAGAAAGACTGGTACTCCGGCATCTATTCAGGTAAATGGCGGAGCGAAAGAAAGCCTTGATCATTATGCAGTAACAGGTATTAAATATGTCCCTGTACAGGTAAAAGCTGAAGATTATGCAGATTTTGCAGCAAAATATCCGGTAGTAAAAAATGGTGAAACACTTGTTGGTGGTTTCTCTGAAAACAATCTGAAAGCATACAGAGAGACTGCAAATGTAACAGTAAACACAAATGGACTGAAAACAGTAACTAAGAATGAAGATGGAAGCTTCTCTTTCAGTGCAAGAAAAACAGGAACAGAATCCGGTATTCAGGGAACTGATCTCAAAGTTGCAACTGGAATTAAGCCAGAGGTTAAAACAGCAAGTGGATCTTATGGAGAATTCCTTCGTGTGGATCTGAATGGTAATTATGGCGGTCTTGGTGCTGCAATGCAGGCAGTTAAATGGGATTACTATGGAAATGGTAATACAGTACTTGCAACATATGGTACGAAATTTGCTGCTGATAACTGGATGCATAAAATGATGGGAATTCAGCTTGGTCTGACACGTTCTGTAAGATGCCAGCTTCCGGCAGGAACAGATGGAACAGGTCACTGGAAATTAACTGTTTATGCACTGGGATATCAGGACTATACATTTGAGTTTGATGCAACAGCTACCAATATTGTGACTCCAACAGATCCGTCCACAATTGATACAACAGCACTGAAAGCAGCACTTGAAAAAGTAAAAGCTCTCAATAAGGGTGATTATACAGAGGAATCCTGGAAGAAAGTAGAAGATGAAGCTACTGAAACACAGGAAATGCTGAAAGAAATTGAGGCAGCAATTAAGGATAAGACAACAGTTGCATTCAGCCAGGCTGCAGTAGATGAGCAGGTTAATGAGCATCTGACAGCAGCAATCAATGGACTTGTGAAGAAAGAAAAACCTGTAGAGCCGGTAGTGACACCAGATGTTAAACCAACAGTAACACCAGGTAAAAATGAAACTAAGCCAACAGCAACTCCGACGCCAGTAGTTAAGCCTGGTATCACTGCAAAAGTCTCACAGGTTTATGTCGGAAAGAAAGCTACAATCAAAGTTACCAAAACTAAGGTAACAGGAAAAGTTACTTTCAAATCCAGCAATAAGAAAGTTGCAACAGTCAACAGTAAGGGTGTTATCACAGGTAAGAAAGCTGGAAAAGCTGTTATTACTGTAAAAGTTGGTAAATACACCAAGAAATTAACTGTTAAAGTTAAGAAACCTTCCTTCAAGCTTGTAAAATCTTCTGTAAAGCTGAAAAAAGGTAAGAAAACAACGATTAGAGTAAAAGCAGCACCGGTATCTAAAGTTACATACAAGACCAGCAACAAGAAAGTTGCAACAGTTAACAGCAAAGGTGTTGTAACAGCTAAGAAGAAAGGAACAGCAAAGATTACTGTTAAATGCAATGGAATTACAAGGACATTCAAAGTAACAGTAAAATAATTCCTTTATAAAATACACATACAAAAGAACGGGGGCCGTTTATAACTGCCCCTTCTTTTGTATGTTAAGGGGTAGATTATATGTACAAAAAGAATCTTATGAAACTTCTTCCGGCAGTTGCTGTAATTATTGCGATCGCAGCAGCTGGATTTCAGCAGGACAGTGAAGTGAAAAGTACAAAAACAGTTCAGGCAGCTGAGAATGAACTGATAAAATCAGATGAACTTACGAGTCTGCTGACAACTGCATATTTTAATGACGGAGGAATGAAGGATACGGATGAGGCAGACAGCAGCATTCTGAAAACAAAGAAAAGTAAATCCAAAATAAAAAAAGCGGGAATTACGACAGGAAAAACAAAAGCACTTCCGGAAAAGTCAGCAGCAGCTTCTGGGCAGGGGCAGGGAACGACCACGACACCTACAACTTCTGTTCCAAAGGGCGGATATAAAGATGGGATTTATCAGGGAAGTGGAACTGGATTTGGTGGAACGATCACTGTTCAGGTAACGATTTCCGGAGGAAAGATTGCTTCTATAGAAATACTGAGTGCTGCTGGTGAAACAGGCTCTTATTTTGCATCAGCCAAAGGCGTGATCAGCAAGATGATTTCCGGTCAGACTCCAAATGTCGATGCAGTAAGCGGCGCAACCTATTCCTCAAATGGAATCATCCAGGCAGTTCAGAATGCACTGTCAAAGGCCGGAAAAGGAAAAGCTGCAAAGACAACGAAAAAGACGACAAAGAAGAATACCAATACTTCAAATAAAACAACGACACCGGTTGAAATTACAAAACCGTCCGGAGAGGTAACTTATAAAGATGGAATGTATACTGCAGAAGCAGAAGGATTTGACGGTCCGATAAAAGTTACTGTTACGATTAAAGACGGAAAGATAACCGCAATCACAAATACGAACACTGATACAAAAGAATATTTTAATAAGGCATGGAATAGTATTCAGCCGAAGATTCTTGAGAAGCAGGCAGTGTATGGTGTGGACACCGTAAGCGGAGCAACGTTTTCTTCAAATGGTATTCTGCAGGCGGTACAGAAAGCCCTGGAACAGGCTTCGGTAAATGTGACACCGGCACCAGAAGTGACGGTAAGTCCAACTCCGGTACCGACAACCGCTCCAGCACCGGTTATACCGGACACTCCGAAGGTTTTATATAATGACGGAACGTATACGGGTACTGGAATTGGATATGGTGGAAAGATAAATATCAGTGTAACAATTAAAGATGGAATAATTACGGAAGTATCTCAGACCAATGAAGGAGAAACACCAAGATATTTCAGAAATGCATGGAATGTAATACAGCCGGCAATTATTGCAAAACAAAGCACAGATGGCATTGATACTGTATCAGGAGCAACATATTCTTCTGAGGGAATTCTGTATGGAGCAAAATCAGCTTTAGAGCAGGCTTTAAAAACTTCAGATATAACAGCGACACCAACTCCGAATCCAACAGCAACACCGGAACCAACGGCAGCACCGGAACCAACGGCAGCACCGGAACCAACGGCAACACCGGAACCAACAGCAACACCGGAACCAACAGCAACACCGGAACCAACGGCAGCACCAGAGCCAACAACAGCACCCGGAGCCGGGTATAAAGATGGAAGTTATACGGGAACAGGAGAAGGATTCAATGGTCAGGTAACTGTTACGATTAATGTATCAGGGGGAAATATTGTGTCAGCCGGATATGATGGGGAAGATGATGAACCGGAATTTTCAAATGCATGGAATGGCATTTATAATCAGATCATGGGAAAACAGTCTGCCGATGGAATAGATACAGTGACAGATGCTACATATTCTTCAAATGGACTGATTCAGGCATTTCAGAGTGCTATCAGCCAGGCAAAATAATAAATGTTCGATAGTGAAAAAGAAAACTTGAAAATATAAGGAGTCTGAAAGGAAAACTTTAGATGAAATACCAGAATTTTATTATGAGAATTTTGTGTCTTCTGTTGATTCTTGCCGCTGTAGTAGGATATAATTCTATGCAGAAAAAAGATACGCAGGCACAGGAATCACAGGAGATTACGGCACTCACAAAGCGTGTGGAGAAGCTGGAAGAACAGAATACGGAGATACTCTCTGCTCTGGAAGAGGCTGCTAAGAATCAGGAAGCAGCGATCGCACAGGCACAGAGGGATGCAAAAGACAAAGATGATGCTGCAAAAGAGGATGCGGAGGGAGCTGACGCTGCAGATACAGAAGAGTCTGATGATTCGGAAAATGTATACAAAGATGGTACGTATACCGGTTCTGCACAGGGATTTGGAGGTGCGATCACCGTACAGGTCACACTTGCAAATGATGAGATCACAGATATTCAGGTGACAAGTGCACCGGGTGAGGATTCCGCTTATCTTTCGCAGGGAGAGGGCGTGATTAGTTCCATCATTTCTGCGCAGAGTACGGATGTGGATACGGTATCAGGTGCGACATTCAGCTCTACAGGTATTATCAATGCAGTTGTAGATGCTCTTGGAAAGGCGGAGAACTGATGAAAAAGAGGCAGAGAAAGGTCCGTCTGATCCGGGCTGCCATACAGCTTGTATTTTTTATCTTTTATCCGGCGCTTTTTTCAACGGCATTTGCGGGCGTGAAATCTATTTTTCAGGCAATTGCAGCACACCAGCAGATTGCCTGGAACTCATTTCTTGATGTGACAGGATTACTTCTTCTGGTTACGATTTTGTTTGGCAGACATTTCTGCGGATATGCATGTGCATTCGGTTCATTGGGAGATGCCATGTATGAACTGACTGTTTTTATCAGACAGAAAGTATTTCATAAAAAGGGAAGACATGGTTATCCGGAAAAAGCAGTCAGAATTCTTCAGAAGGTGAAATATGTGCTTCTGGCATTTCTTCTGCTTTCCATCCTGACCGGATGGTATGCATCCCTTCAGGGGATGAGCCCGTGGGATGTCTTTTCCATGCTGACAGCAAGAAAACTTCCAAATGCTTCTTATAAGATTGGAATTATCCTGCTGGTGCTGATCCTGATCGGAATGTGTACACAGGAAAGATTTTTCTGTCAGTTCCTTTGTCCAATGGGAGCAGTTTTTGCAATGATGCCGATCCTTCCGTCTGCACTGTTTAACAGAAACAGGGAGAAATGCCCTTCAAAATGCGGACTGTGCAGGAAGAGATGCCCTGCACATCTGGAGATTGACGGAGATACACCGCTTTCAGGGGAATGTATCTGCTGTCATGCCTGCCAGGTGACCTGCCCACGTAAAAATATTCAGATTGGCCCGGTAAAAGAGCGGGAAATGGTGAAAGAATGAAGATAAAAAAGAAGTCAGCTGTCATGCTGTGCGGAGTTTTCTGCACGGCATTGACAGCAGTTCCGGTACTGGCGGATATAGAGGTACAGAAATATATAAATACGGATTTTGCAATGGATACAGTTGTGTCTGAAACATTGTATACAACAGGAGATGACCTGAATACTGCAATTGGTCAGAAGATACGGGATATTGAGACAGAGTATCTTTCCTGGACGGATGAGGATTCTCAGATCGCGAAACTGAATGCAGCATCGGGAGAAACAACGGAAGTTTCAGATGAGCTTGCCGGCTATTTGGAAAAAATATTTCAGCTTGCGAAGGATTCGAATGGAGCTTTTGATCCAACGATTGGAAAGATCATTCGTCTCTGGGATATTACAGGAGAAAATCCTCATGTCCCAGAGCAGTCAGAGCTGGATGAACTTCTGAAAGATGTGGGATACCAGAAAGTATCTCTGGATGGCGATAAGGTAACGCTGGAAAAAGGAGCTACTCTGGATTTGGGAGCAACCGGAAAAGGAATTGGCTGTGATGTAGTTTCTGATTTTCTGAAGACACAGGAAGATGTGTCAGGAATGATCCTGAACCTTGGCGGCAGCAGTGTTATGGCTTACGGCGAGAAACCGGATGGTTCTGACTGGAAAGTTGCTGTGACTGATCCGCGTGATGTCGAAGGCGATTACCTTGGTGCGATCACACTGGAAGGTGGAGAATTCCTTTCGACTTCCGGTGACTATGAAAAATATTTTATGGAAGATGGTAAGAGATATCATCATATCCTTGATCCGAAGACAGGATATCCGGTGTGGAATGGTCTGGACTCTGTGACGGTTGTCTGTGACAGCGGACTTTTGGCAGATGGACTTTCTACAGCATGTTTTGTACTTGGAATGGATGATGCATTAGAATTGCTTGAGAAATATAATGCGGAGGCAGTCTTTGTAGATGAGGATAAGAACGTGTATCTGACGTCCGGGATGAAAGACCGTTTTGAATT
>UMGO01023332.1_pt1 | contig 11056 bp, 8 predicted proteins | sample 1965301 | NCBI WGS metagenome assembly UMGO01 (sample SAMEA4836074, study PRJEB28245) | human gut metagenome | biome: gut microbiome; material: fecal sample | place: Denmark | collected 2008 | reverse complement strand
TTCCAAGCACGCGGAAGCCTTTTGGGAAATTATAAATAGACTGACCACCTGTCAGAATAAAAATAATACCTCTAACTACCTGACTGGATGCAAGTGTTACAATAAAAGGTGGCAGATCAAAACAAGTGATCAAAAGACCATTGATGACACCTGCTGCAATACCCATGACAACACCTATCAGAATTGCAAGTCCAAACGGCAACTCTGCGGCCGTCATCAGATACGCCATTACTCCGCCTGTCATTCCCAACGTCGCGCCTACAGAAAGATCGATTCCTCCAGCGAGAATAACATAGGTCATACCTACCGAACATACACATAACATGGAAATCTGCTGTAAAATATTGCTCAGGTTATTTGCCTGCAGAAAAGTAGGTGATGTAATAGAGAAAAACACAAACAAGACCGCTAAAGCTGCAAGAATACCCCAGTTATGCTTGAAAATGCTGAACAATGCACTCTCGCTCTTTATTTTTTTATCCTTACTCATTGGCTGTTCCCCCTAATGTAGCATATTTCAATATATTCTCCTGCGTAGCCTCTTCTCTGTTAAGCATACCAGCCATCTTACCTCGGTGCATGACACAGATCCGTGTGCTGAGATTTAAGACTTCCGGCAGATCAGAAGATATAACGATGACTGCAGTTCCTGTTGCCGCAAGAGAATTGATTAATTTGTAAATTTCATATTTTGCTCCTGCATCAATTCCTCTGGTCGGCTCGTCAAAGATCAAAATCTTACACTTTGATAGCAGCCATTTTGCCATTACAACCTTCTGCTGATTTCCGCCTGATAAATCTTCTACCTTTTGTTTAAGGCTGGCAATTTTGATTTCTAATTTATTCCGATAATATTCAGAATCCTCTTTTTCTTTTCCTTTATTCAGAACAAGAGCCTTTTCATATGCAGATAATGAAGCAATTGTAATATTGTCCTGAATTCCCATTTTAAGAATCAGGCCTTCTTCCTTTCTGCTTTCAGGAAGATAAGCAATACTTTTCTTTATTGCATCTTTCGGTGAATGAATTTTTACCTCTTCACCAAAAACAGTTATGCTTCCACTTTTCAGAGGATCTACACCGATGATTCCTCTCGCAATTTCAGTTCTTCCACTTCCGACCAGTCCGGCAAATCCCAAAATTTCTCCTTTATGAAGTGTAAAACTGATATCTGTAACTTTATCCGTAGTCAAATGATCTACTTTCAACACTTCTTCCTGCGGATTTGCTTCATATGGAGGATATTGTTCTGTTATCTTACGACCAGCCATAAGACCGATCATATCGTTCATACTCATCTCTCCCACTTTAACTGTACGAAGAGTTTTTCCATCACGCATGATTGTAATCCTATCACCAATTCGTTCAAATTCTTCCATACGATGGGAAATATAGATAATCGATCCACCCTGACTGGTAATTTTCTTTATAGTATCAAAAAGACTATTGATTTCCGTATCTGTCAACGTAGCAGTGGGTTCATCCATAATGATGATTTTTGCTCCAAATGCAAGTGCCTTGGCTACTTCTACCATCTGTTGCTGTGCAACACTCAAATCAGATATTTTTCTCCTGACATCAATGTTAAGGTCCAGTCGATTTATAATCTCTGTAGCCTTTTTATACAATTCTTTTTTATCCAACAATCCATGACTTAATGGTTCTTTTCCAAGAAATATATTCTCAGCAATATTCAAATGAGGTATCAGGTTAAATTCCTGATAAATTGTACTTATCCCTAATGTCTGTACCTGTTTAGGCGATAAATTCCCAAGTTTTTTCCCCTCAAAAAAAATCTCTCCAGAATCTCTGGAATAAGCGCCTGCCAATATTTTGATTAATGTAGATTTTCCAGCTCCATTTTCTCCAAGAAGAATATGTACTTCCCCTTTTTTGATTTCGAGATTTGCATGATCTAGTGCAAGTACTCCTGGAAACTTCTTACTGATGTCTTTCATTTCGAGAACAATTTCACCTGGCAAGTTTATCCCTCCTATTCATTGAGGACACAGACTGGAAAGCCTGTGCCCTCATTTTTGGTTTCCGTTCTTATGAAACTTTGTCCGGTAAAATTATTTGAGATAATCTTTTACATTATCTTTGTCAACGATGAAACACGGAACAATAACTTTATTATCGTCAAGTTCTTTTCCATCAATCGCATCAATTGCTTTTTCTACAGCTGTAACACCGATGTTATAAGGGTCAGTATCAAGAGATGCAGTTGTAACACCTTCATCAATAGAATCCATTGTAGCGGAGTTTCCATCAATACCAATTGTAACGATTCCATCAATGTCATCATCTTTCATAGCCTGAGCTGCACCGATTGCCATCTCATCAGAAGCTGCAAAAAATGCCTTCACATCCGGATTTGCCTGCATAATATTCTGTGCAACACTATAACCTTTTTCTCTTTCCCAGTCGGCTGCCTGCGATGCAACAATCTTGATATCTGGATGTTTCTTTTCAATCTGATCTACAAAGCCTTCAATACGTTCTGTATTGTTGAAACCTTCAAGTCCTTCAAGAACAGCGATATCTCCGGAATCTCCGATTTTATCAGCAATGTAATCTGCAGACATGACACCGCCTTCCCACGGATCATATCCTACATATGCATATACATTTACATCTTCACTTGGAAGATCTTCCAGTGTATTAAATACGATAACCGGAATATTAGCCTCATTGGCTTTTTCTACTGCATTCAGAATAGAAGATGCATCGTGTGTACAGATACAGATTGCCTTCACACCCTTTGAAATCATATTTTCAAGAATCTGTACCTGTTCATCATAAGATGTAGATGTTGACGGAGACTGAACATTTAATTTATATCCAGCTGCTTCAGCTGTTGGTTCTGCTCCCTCAATGATCATTGCATAATACGGACTTGTCATATCAGGCGGGATAAAAGCAATTTCACCGTTTTCACCGGCTGAATCACCAGCCCATACGGTTGCACTCATGCCCACTGTCATAACTGTTGCCATCAGAACTGCAAAAATTCTTCTCTTCATGTTTCTTCCTCCAATTCATTTTTAGTTTTTGCTTACCCCGTTTTTTATGTTATAATTATATATTTTTTAGGCAATCCTGTATATTGGTGTATAATCTTTTTACTTTGTTTTTATTCATTTTTCTGAAAATAAAAGAGCAACAGATACTTTTCGCAATATTCAAAAAGTTCCTGCTACTCATTATTTTTCCCTATATTGTTATCCAAATGTATTAATCTATACTTCTGCGGAGGCATTCCGACCTTTTTTTTAAATAAAGTAATAAAATAATTGTAATCTGAAAAACCACATTTTATGGAAATTTCACTGACTCGCATCTCACTGTCTTCTGATAGCAATTTCTTGGCCTTTTCTATTTTCAGATTTCTAATATGATCTGTAATTCCGATTCCATAATTTTCTTTTGCAAGTTTATACAGTGTCGTTTTTCCTATATTAAAATGCTGACACAGTGTTTCAACATCCAAATCTTCTAGATAATGCCTGGAAATGTACTCATCTACCTGTACTGCCAGACCTTTACGTTTCAAAATAACCATTCTTTCCAGACATAAATATGAAGCAACTGCCTGCAAAATGCTGGCTGATGAATCTATATAATCTTCCTCTATAGTTTTCTGTTCAAGACAACATTGATACAGCTTGTCCTTATCTATATCATATCGTTTACAATGTCCATAAATTTCTTTCCATGCCTCTTCAACTGATTCATAAGAAATAATATGTCCAAATAGCAAATAACCAATCACAATATTTCCAAAATACAATGGTGCAATTGCTTCGGTGAGTCCTGCATGGCATTGGTAAATGTATGGAGTTTTTCTTCCATTTGCTTTTCTGCATGCTTCTACATCACATTTATGACATTCTTCCCTTGCACATTTATCTAATCGTATAATCTGACAAATTGGTGCAATCTCTGACGGATACGACGTCAACTCTTTAAAATTCTCATCAAACACAGTAATTCTGATATGACTCAATGTATAGAAATCTTTCAGAAGTTTATTCAACTTTTCAATATTAAATGTTGATATCATTTTCTGTCAAGACCTTTCATTTTTTACATTTGTCTCACTTTTACAATCGATTATACCCTTTCTAGTTGTTAAAATCAACAAAAGTGGTGCAAAAAATGAGACAAACCACATCTTACAAGAGAGGAAATGACAGCATGCCAAAGCCCAGAACAACGTCCGGTGAGAAAAACCTGATTAGTCAGCGTTTAATCGAATTGCGTAAATTACATCATATGTCACAACGTGATCTGGCATATCAGCTTCAGCTGGCCGGTTATGATATGGATAAAAATGTGATTACACGAATTGAAACAAACAAAAGATATGTCACAGATTTGGAACTAAAAGCTTTTTCAGAAATTTTTTCATGTATCATACATATTTTTGATTGATGGAAATGAAGAAGAAGTACCCCTCGAAGAATCTAGATAATCATGTCATGATATAAAAGAGCATCCGGATATACATGCATCATATACCCGGACACTCTTTGTTATTTTATGGAATAACAGAAAACTTTTTCAGATTGTATAGTAGATGCCAGGATCAGATTCCAAGTTTTTCTTTCATGTAGTCTACCGGAGTATCTTTTCCAGTGTAAAGTTTTATTGCAATCAGAGCCTGGAACAGCATCATGCTCATACCATTGTAAACTCTTTCACATCCTGCTTCTTTGGCCTGTTTCATCATAACTGTTTCGCGTGGTGCATAAACTGTATCTGTTACGATCAGGTCTTTCTTGAAGAAAGAAGGATCCGGAATGTTGGAAAGGTCTTCCAGTGGGTGCATTCCTACACCTGTTGCATCGCAGAACAGATCTGCTGCATGCATTTTTTCTTTGAGGAGATCATGATCTGCAAGATCGTTCATTGTAGCTTTGCAGTTTGTATTCTTGTTGATCAGGTCAACGATTTCTTCTCCACGGCTATAGAATTTATCTTTGATGTTGAAGATTTCAATCTCAGCGATTCCGTCAAGAGCTCCGCGTACTGCGATTGCTGTTGCAGCTCCACCGGTTCCGATCAGGACCATCTTCATTCCTTTAAAATCAATGCCTTCTTCTTTGAGTCCCTGCCAGTATCCCATACCGTCAGTGTTGTAGCCTTTGAGTTTTCCTGTAACCTGTCCGTTTTCATCACGCATGTTTACAACTGTGTTGATGGCACCGCATAATTTGGCAGCTTCATCAACTTCGTCCAGATATTTGTGAACAACTGTTTTGTTCGGCATGGAGATGTTGGATCCAAGCATTTTGAGAGCACGGATACTCTGAACAGCATCTTTCAGGGAATCGTTGTCTACTTCAAATGCAAGCTGGATAACGTCATCTCCGTTTTTATCGTATGCAAGGTTGTGTGTTGTCGGTGACTGAGTGTGACGGATAGGGTAAGCCATTAATCCTACTAATTCTGTATGTCCTGTTACGTTTGGCATGATTTATTCCTCTTTTCTTTTATGAATTGTATGTATTTTAATAACCACGACTTGTTCCATTGCTCCGCAATTTTCACAAGTCTGCAAACATTCGAAATTCGCAGATTCGCTATGCAAATCGCTACTTTCTCATGTTTGAGCGGCTTTCAAATTCAAATGCTTCCCCATGCAAGCATGGTTCAGCATTTGTACTTTTAAAGCCTTGGTTATTCAAGTGGCTCTAAGTGCAGATATCCCTGGGATTCCAGTACGTTCAGAATCGCACGTCCTTCCATGGTACCTTCCATGATACGACGGGCACGAACGGAATCACCGATTGTGTATACATAGGTATCTGTATCCTTAAATGCCTCTTCAAGCTCCGGAAGAACCGGGTTGTTGGAGCGCATTCCAAGACAGTTGAAGCCAAGATCGAATTCCATATCCTTGATCTGACCATCCGGAAGTTTTACTGTGAATGCATTTTCTTTTACTTCCTGAAGTGCTGTGTTTACATATTCCTTAACACCATACTTATCGTGTGTCTCACGCATGGAGCATTTGGTGATCGGATCTGCAAGCATACCAATCTGTGGAAGCATATCGATGATTGTACATTCTGCTCCACGAGGTGCAAAGTATTCAACAACATCAAGTCCGACAGATCCACCGCCGACTACAACGACTTTTTTGCCCTGACAGGCTTCATCCGGGTATTTTCCTGCATTCAGGTTGTTGATCATATCAAAGATCGTAGCCACATTTCCGGCTTCGATGTTTTCTTTAAGGCCTTTGATCGGAGGTACAAGCGGTACGGAACCAGTTGCATTTACAACGATGTCCGGTTTGAATTGTTTTACTTTCTCAACAGTTGCTTCTGTATTCAGGAAAACATAAAGATTTTTCAGTCTGGCTGCACGAGCTTCCAGATATTTCGGGAAATCTTTCATACGAGTCTTGCTCGGAAGATCCGAAATAAATGTGGAGAGACCTCCAAGGTGATCTTTCTTTTCCAGTACAAATACATTACAGCCAACTTCAGCTGCTGTACATGCAGCTTCCAGACCTGCAGTACCACCACCTACAACTACAACATTGCAGTTTTTATTAACTTTGAGTGCTTTATAAATATCGCCTTCCGGTACTGCCGGGTTGACGGTACAACGGATCGGGCGGTTAACACCGATACGGTTTCCTGCACATCCAACATTACATGAGATACATTTACGAAGAATATCTTCTTCACCGTTTTCAACTTTCTTGACCCAGTTTGGCTCTGCGATAAGACCACGTCCCATTCCGACGATATCTACGTCACCGCTTTCAAGAACTTTTTCAACCACCTTAGGATCACGGTAGTTACCAGCATTGATAACCGGTTTCTTGAATTTGTCTTTTACGGCTCTTGCCATATAGGATCTCCAGCCATCCGGAAGGAAGTTAGAGTCGATCTGGTACTGAAGAGACGGATTCAGACCACAGGAAACATCATACATATCTACGAACTCATCCAGATATTCCAGATATTCCAGTGTATCTTCCAGAGTGTTTCCACCCGGTACTCTTTCTTCAGCAGAGATACGAACGATGATCGGGAACCATGGTCCTACATTTTTACGAACCTCTTCGAGTACCATACGTGGAAAACGAAGACGGTTTTCTACAGAACCCCCGAACTCGTCTGTTCTCTTATTATAATAAGGAGAGATAAACTGGCTCATCAGATAAGAATGTCCGCAGTGGATCTCGATTGCATCAAACCCAATTGCCTGGACACGCTTTGCAGCCTCTCCGTATTTTTTTACAGTTGTAAGGATTTCTTCTTTTGTCATCGGTCGCGGAACTTCTCCGCCTGCCTTTGTAGGGATATTGGAAGAAGAAACAGTTTCCATTCCGGTTCTTGCGGAAGAAGCAGATGCTCCGGCATGGTTTACCTGAATTGCTACAGTCGCACCATTTTTATGAAGGTTTTCTACGAGCTGATAATAACGTGGCATAAAACTGTCATGGTCGATACGGATCTGACTTGTACCATTAGAGCCTGCCGGATACTCGATGTTGGCATTCTCCAGAATGATAAGACCTGTGCCACCTTTTGCACGAAGTGAGTAGTAATTCATATGACGGTTACTCATCTCACCGCTTGTTTCACCGTAGTTGGTTCCCATCGGAGTCATTGCAATACGGTTTTTAATAGTCGTTCTTTTAATCGTAATTGGTTCAAAAATCTTTGGGTAATCACTCTTCATGAAATAATCTCCTATTCATTCATAAATAATAAAATATGATATTCACATGAGTGGCAATCCTTTGTTTGTGACACAATTATCATAACTCTTTGTATTAAAAATTAACAATATCTTTCAGATAAATTTTTGATACGTTTTCGGTATCATTCGCATCTTCCGCCTGCTGCCCCTTCATATAATTAATAAAACGCTCTACAGCCGGCAGACGGTAACGGTCTTTCATCCAGAACATAAATACCTGACGATAGATCTGCAATCCCTTTAGTTTGTGGATATTGATGCCGTCTGCATTCAAAAGGATATCTGTCTGCGGCATCAGCGCAATCCCGAAATTTTCTTTTACCAGGGATACGATTGAATATTCGTCCGGACATTCTACGATCGTACTCGGATGAATCTGATATTTATTGTATAAATGTTTTACATACGTTCCCATCCAGGATTCTTTCTCATAGCCAATCACCGGATAATGATTCATCTCTGAAAGTGGTATTTCCCGGATTCCTGCAAGCGGATGCTCCTTTGGTGTAATGATCACCAGCTCCTGTGCACTGAGTGGAAAAAATTCCATATCCTCTTTTTTCAGATAACCACCAAATCCGATATCCAGTTCTCCGGTACGCACCTTCGCAGCGATTGCCGGTGTATGATTCTGCCAGAAATTAAAAACTACGTTTTTATTTTCTTCTTTATCCAGAAATTCTCTTACCTTATGTGGAATATAATGGCCCGCAAGCGGAAAAATATAACCGATATCAATTTTGCCGCCATCCGCAGAAAGCTCCTGCATTTTACCCACTGCCACATCGCAGTCTGCTGCGATCCGGTCTGCATGCTCCAGAAAAAGCTGTCCTGCCTTGGTCAGTGTCACTCCCCTGCCTTTTTTTTCAAATAAAGCTACCCCAAGTTCGCTTTCCAGTACTGCCATCGAACGGCTCAGGGACGGCTGTGAGATATACAGTTCTTCTGCTGCCTGATGATAATTTTCCAGTCTTGCTACTTTCTGAAAATACAGAATCTGATTTAGTGTCATTACCTTCTCCTCCTGTATAATATACCTCTTATTCTGCAGTATTACCCGTTACTGTTTGTACCATCTACAGCAACCTGATCTTTCCTATTTTCCTTCCTTATATAAATAGCTAAAATTTATCAGTTATTATACCATATTAATGCATTCAATGCATTAGTTTTCCACTTTAAAAGCATTAGACTACATGCATTGTTCCTGTTACAATACAATCAAATGTTATTTTTTTAACACAATGTAACCCGGCATTTCTGATGTTTGTGACAGAACAAAAAGAAAACCGAAGAAAACTACTGTTCACTCCGTTCACAGTTACCCGTGAACAGTAACAGCACAATTACTTTAGGAAAAGGAGAATAACATGAACAAAAAATACCTGCCAAGTGCATTAATTTTGTACTTGAACTACTTCATCCACGGCGTTGGATGTTCTATTCTGGGACAGGCTGTTATTAAGGAAGCTCTCGCTACTGCATGGGGCGTAGAAGCAATGGCGATCACAGCAATTTCTGCTGCTCTTGGACTTGGACGACTGATTGCTCTTCCATTTGCCGGTCCTCTTTCAGACAAACTTGGACGTCGCATTTCCACAGCGATCGGCAGTGCTTCCTATGCAATCTACCTGATCGGTCTTGCCCTTGCATTTAACGCAGGCACAAGCGGTGGTTACACGATTGCTTATGTATGTGCAATCCTTGGTGGTATCGCAAACTCATTCCTTGATACAGGTATCTACCCTGCAGTTTCCGAAATCATCTACAAAGCACCTGGTGTTGCAACCATGGGAATCAAATTCTTTATCGCAATCGCTCAGATGCTGCTTCCATTCGTACTTGGAGCAACCGTAGCTACAACTGCTGCAGGACTTACTTCCTACAACCGTCTGTTCTATGGATGTGGAATCATCTACCTTGTACTCTTCGTACTGGTATTCCTCTTCCCACTTCCAGATGCAGACCAGAAAGCAGCTGGTAAGAAAGAAGGACTTATCGACAGCCTGAAACACACACACTTCTCCTTCGAATCTATCGCAATGATCCTGATCGGATTCACATGTACAGGTACTTTCCAGCTGTGGCTGAACTGTGCACAGAACTTTGCAAAAGAAAATGTAGGCTGGACTGACCCGTCTATCATGCAGACTTATTATTCCGCAGGAACACTGATCGCACTTGTTGTGACAGCACTCCTCACAAGAAAGATCAAAGATGTTCGTTTTATTGTAATCTATCCGGTTATCTGTCTGGCAACACTGATCGTTGTTCTGACAGGCCAGAACCAGACACTGATGATCGCCGGTGCATTCATCATCGGTTGGGCAGGTGCAGGTGGACTGCTCCAGATTGCTACCTCTGTATGCAACATGCTCTTCCCTAAGATCAAAGGTACGGTAACTGCTCTGGTTATGATCGCATCCTCTCTGTGTAACTACACGATTCTGACAGCAGCATCCAAAATGCAGCCATCTCAGGTTATGATCATGAACATCGTACTTACAGCAGTTGGTGTTGTACTTGGTCTGTTTGTAAACATCCGTTACAAAAAAATGGTTGAACTCGCAGAAGCTGAGAACTAAAATTATATATACTTTATATAATAGAAAGGAAAACTCATGAATACAATTAAAATCCGTGATATCGAAATCGGTGCAGGTGCACCGAAAATCATCGTTCCGATCGTTGGTATTACAAAAGAAGACATCATTGAAGAAGCAAAAACTTTTGATTCTATCCCGGTTGATGTTGTTGAATGGCGTGCAGACTGGTTTGAAGGTGTTTTTGATTTTGCCAAAGTTGAAGATGTACTCAAAGACCTTCGTGAAGCTCTTGGAAACATCCCACTCCTTATGACATTCCGTACTTCTAAAGAGGGCGGCGAGAAAGCAATCGAGCCGGATGCTTATGCAGAGCTCAACATCAAAGCAGCTCAGACCGGATATGTAGATCTCATTGACGTAGAGATCTTCACAGGTGATGAGATCGTTAAAAAGATCATCGACGGAGCTCATGCAGCAGGTGTTAAGGTTATCGCTTCCAACCATGACTTCTTCAAAACTCCTGCTAAAGCAGACATCATCTATCGCCTCCGTAAGATGCAGGACATGAATGCAGATATTCCAAAGATTGCAGTTATGCCACAGAACAAAAAGGATGTCCTGACTCTTCTGGCTGCAACAGAGGAAATGGCAACAAATTATGCTGACAGACCGATCATTACCATGTCTATGGCAGGTACTGGCGTCATCAGCCGTCTCTGCGGTGAAGTATTTGGTTCTTCCATGACATTCGGTGCCGCTAAGAAAGCATCTGCACCGGGACAGAT
>UMGO01051713.1_pt1 | contig 11062 bp, 8 predicted proteins | sample 1965301 | NCBI WGS metagenome assembly UMGO01 (sample SAMEA4836074, study PRJEB28245) | human gut metagenome | biome: gut microbiome; material: fecal sample | place: Denmark | collected 2008 | reverse complement strand
CCATATACGCCTCGGCGAGCCGACCGCGCCGAAGATTATCGCGGAATAGACCTCCGCGGGGTTCTGTCCGGTGATGACGACGGTCACGACCGCGCAGACGAGCAGCGCCAGAATGACCGCGCCGATTCTGATAAGCCATGCCGCCCATGAGGGAACGGTGCTGCGCTTGACTATGTGGAAAAGAGGCTCACGCTTCTGTCCGTTTGACTTACTCATGGGGTTCACCTCCGTCGGTTTTGGTCATAAGCAGACCGAGCTCTTCCTTTGTGGAAGTCCTCGCGTCAACGAGTCCGGTTATCTTGCCGGAGTTTATGACAAGGATTCGGTCGCACAGCTCGAGCAGAACGTCAAGATCCTCGCCGACGAAGATAACGGCGACGCCCTTTTCTTTCTGTTCGTTGAGCAGGTTGTATATAAGATAAGATGAGTTGATGTCGAGTCCGCGCACGGGGTAAGCCGCCATAAAGACCGTGGGGGAGGAAGCAATCTCACGGCCGACGAGCACCTTTTGCACGTTGCCGCCGGAGAGACGGCGGACGGGCGTATTCGCGCTCGGGGTTACAACTTCGAGGTCGCTTATAACTTTTTCTGCGAGCGTCTTGGGCTTCTTGCGCTCAAGGAACGCGCCCTTGCCCTTGCGGTAGCTTCGCAGCATCATGTTGTCGATTATATCCATGTTGCCGACGAGTCCCATGCCGAGTCTGTCCTCGGGGACGAACGACAGACGCACGCCGAGCTCGCGGATCTGCATGGGCGTCTTGTCGCGCAGGTTGTCCTGGCCGCCGGTCTTGGGGTTGTTGTACATAATCTCGCCGCTGTTGAGATGCTGAAGTCCTGCGATGGATTCAAGCAGCTCGCGCTGACCGCTTCCGGCGATACCCGCGATGCCGAGAATCTCGCCCGAACGCGCGGTGAACGAGATGTCGTCAAGAAGCTTGACTCCGTCGCGGTTGATGCAGCTGATGTCCTTGACAATGAGCCTGTCCACAGGGTCAACCGGATCGCTGCGGTCGATGTTGAGGCTTATCTTCTTGCCGACCATCATCTCTGTAAGCTCTGATTCGTTCGTCTCTGCGGTGTTGACCGTGCCGATGTATTCGCCCTTTCTGAGAACCGATACGCGGTCGGAGAGGGAGAGCACCTCGTGGAGCTTATGGGTGATGATTATGATAGCCTTGCCGTCGTCGCGCATGCGACGCAGGATGTCAAAGAGTTTGAGCGTTTCCTGCGGGGTGAGAACGGCGGTGGGCTCGTCAAGAATGAGGATATCTGCGCCTCTGTAAAGCACCTTGATTATCTCAACGGTCTGCTTCTCCGAGACGGACATTTCGTATATCTTCTTGTTCGGGTCAATGTCGAAGCCGTACTGCTCGCTTATCTTTTTGATGCGCTCGGCGGACTTCTTGACGTTGAATTTGCCCTCGTCAAGTCCGAGAATGATGTTCTCCGTTGCAGAGAACACGTCCACGAGCTTGAAATGCTGATGGACCATGCCTATTTTGTAGTCGAGCGCGTCCTTGGGGGAGCGGATGACTACCTCTTTGCCGTCGATGAAAATCTGACCGTGATCCGGATAGTAGATTCCGGCGATCATGTTCATCAGCGTTGTTTTTCCGGAGCCGTTCTCGCCGAGAATGGAGAGTATCTCACCGCGGTTGACGGTCAGACATACATCCTTGTTGGCGATGATGCTTCCGAAGCTTTTTGAAATATTTTTCAATTCAATTGCTGCGTTCAAGCCCACTTATCCTCCTATTTTAAATCTCAAAAGCCGATTAAAACAGGAAGGATAATCGGCTTTTCAAACTTAAAAATCTTGTTTTTTGAACTGCTTCAGACGGAGCGGCTTTCGTCGCCCCGTCTGAATGAAAGTTATAGCTTAATTATTTGTTGAGAAGAGTGATGCCGTCGATGTCAACATCGAAGTAAGGAGCGGAACGCTTCTCAGACTCGTGGAAGTAACCGTTGGAAACAACCTCGGTGTCGGGGGTGTAGTTCTCGTCGGTGTCGACGTCAGCCTTGTAGCTGGTGAGAACCTTGCCGCCAACAGTGAAAGTGGAGGTGTCAAAAACATGAAGAGTGCCGGCCTTGAACTGCTCTTCGGCAGCCTTGATAGCCTCGGCAGTGCCGGGAGCTGCGACCTTCTCGTTGATAGCGGTCAGCTCAACAGCGCCCTCGTTGATGCCCTTGCACCAGTCGGTGTCGATCTCTTTGCCGTCTCTGACGCACTCGATCATGTACTTCATGTAGGGAACCCAGTTGATTCTGGACGAAACGATGAAGGTGTTCGGGCAAGCGTCAAGAGTGGAGCCGTTGTAAGAAACGTTGGGGACACCTGCGTTCTCGCAAGCGGTGGGAGCGCCCATGGAGTCAGCGTGCTGGCTGATGAGCTTGCAGCCTCTGCCGATAAGCAGGGTAGCAGCTTCCTTCTCCTTGGCCTCGTCGTACCAGGAACCGGTGAACTGGACTTCCATGGTAGCCTCTTTGCAGACGGATCTTACGCCGAGGAAGAATGCGGTGTAGCCGGACTTAACCTCTGCATAGGGGAATGCGCCGACATAGCCGATCTTAGCGTCCTTAGCTTCGAACTTGCCTTCCTTGATCATAGCGTTGAGCTTCATACCTGCGGCAATACCTGCAAGGTAACGGCCCTCGTAGATGGAAGCGAAAGCGTTGTGGAAGTTCTTGAGACCCTTGGTGTGAGCCTGGGTGCCGGTAGCGTGGCAGAACTGAACGTCCGGATACTTCTCGGCAGCCTGGATCATGAAGCTCTCATGGCCGAAGCTGTCAGCGAAAACGATTGAGCAGCCCTGATCAGCAAGGTCAGCCGCTGCATCGTAGCAAGCCTGAGTTTCGCCGATGCCGGTCTTCTTGACTATCTCAACGCCAAGCTCCTTGCAAGCTTCCTCAGCTGCGGTGATGAAGTTCTTGTCATAAGTCGAGTTCTCGTCGTGAAGGAAGATAAAACCAACCTTCATCTTCTTCTCGCCGCCGTCCTTGCTGCTGCAAGCTGCAAAGCTGAAAATGGTGGCGAGCGCAAGAACGATCGCGAGGATTCTTGTGAATTTCTTCATTTTTGACTTACCTCCAAAAAATTTTTTTATATTTATCCCGCAGTCCTGCACGGGAAAAAATAACTCAGTCGTCCTGTTCTTTGAATGTTATTGTTCCGTTGCCCATCTTCTCGATGATGGCGAGGGATTCGACTCTCGCGCCCTTCTCTTCGAGAACCTTTCTGCCGGGCTGGAAGCCTTTTTCAATGGCGATGCCGACGCCCTCAAGCTCGGCGCCCGCCTGGTTGATTATATCGATAAGTCCCGAAACGGCGGCGCCGTTTGCAAGGAAATCGTCGATGATGAGTATCTTGTCGCCCTTGTTTATGTAGTCTTTCGACACTGTAACAAGGCTGTCCGTGCCCTTTGTGAAGGAGTGGACAACGGAGGAGTAGACATTGCTGCCCACGTTTTTGTGCGCGCCCTTTTTGGCAAAAACAACAGGCACAGAGAAATATTGCGCAGTTATGCACGCGATCCCTATGCCCGATGCTTCGATAGTCAGAATTTTATTTATATTACACCCGTCAAAACGGCGCTTGAACTCCTTGCCGATCTCCTGAAGAAGGTGCACGTCGATCTGGTGATTGAGAAACATATCCACCTTGAGAATATCGTCCCCGATCACTTTGCCGTCAGCAATTATGCGCTCCTCAAGCAGCTTCAAATCCTCGTTCCCCCTAAAGAAAAGTACGATGAAAATACAATAATAGTATAGGGCTTTTTGGGGGTAAAAGCAAGGAAAAGTTTAAAAATCTGCATTTTATACAAACGCCGTCGGAAAAAAGCGTATAAGTGTATGAATATGTCAATTTTGTGTACAAACTGTGTCAGTTTCTCTTGATGTTTCCTGCAAAAACGTAACCTGTTGTGTTTCCGAAGTCGATGGCATACCACCCGTTGAGTGCGCCGATTATTTTTACGGGGCGTCCGTCGGGGAGAGTGCCGATAACGGCGGAGGTCATATTCGGTGCGCGTCGGACATTCAGAACCCCGCCCCGCGTGCTAACGATACCCGTGGCGGGAAAAACGGGCGGATAGTACGGCACGCCGAGAAAATCCGCAATGCTTATGACAAGATTTTCGGCTATCGCGTCGATGTTGTCGGCTATCCACCGCGCGTCCTGCTCGTTGTCGTGGTAGGCAAGCTCAAGGTAAACCGCGGGAGCCTTCGAACGTTTTAGCTCGAGCAGTGTTGTTGAGGTGCGTGTGTTCACAAGCTCGGGTTCGGGGTATATCTCGCGCAGTCCGTTTGCGATTATATCGGCAGCGCGCTTTCCCTGTGTGCTCGTCGGATAGTAGTAGACGTCCGGTCCGCGCAGAGTGCCCTCATATATGGCTGGCGCGGCGTTTGAGTGCAGGGCGAGATAGAGCCGATAGTTTCCTCTGTTTCCGCGCGCGACAGCCGCCGCCGCGTTGCCGTTCGGGTCGTTCCTGCCGTAGCTTATCCCGCTTGAAGAGAGATACGGCTCCATTGCGTCGGCGAGGAGATTCATATAGTATTTCTCGCTCTCGCCGATTATATATGGATTGTAGCCCTGAGTTGAGGGGCTGAGATAGACATCGGGCATAAAAATACCTCCGCATATTCATTTACTATAAGAATATGCGGAGGAGTGTCGGTTGGTTAATTGCATTGCTTGCGCCCAATAATAAAGTCTGATTTTGTAGGGTGCGGCGACCTCGACGCACCGTTGCCGCGCGAGCGGCACAAACTCGAATAGGCTCAATCCAGCATAGGCGAGATATTATTTTGTATTATTGATCGCTTTTGCAAATGCAGCGGCTTGATCGACGAGATTATATCTCATTTCATTTGTCATTTTCCATTCCCATTTTGAAGAATTTGAATCAATTGGGTGTATATCAGAAACCATTAGCATAGCGACAGCCTTTAATCCGAGATATTTGGAAACGCTGAAGATTGCCGATGTTTCCATATCTACTCCGACAGCACCTTTATCTCGCCATAACTGTTCTTTACACAACGTCTGACGATATACGGCATCTGTCGAGACAATAGAATGGTTGCGTATGCCAAGCAAAGAGGTGACGGCTTTTTGAAGGTTACCGTCCGGCTTTGAATATTCGATGTCCTCGTAATAATGAAGTGATGTTCCTTCTTCCACAAAAGCCTTTTGCGGAGCGATAATTTCACCGACATGGACGACTTCATCATATGCTCCGCACATTCCGACGGAAATAATATTTCTTACTCCTAATGCGGCGAGAGTTTCGATTGTATCTACTGCTTGCGGAGCACCGCGTCCTCCGTCCGCAAAGCATAGCTGGAATTTCCCAATCTCCCAAATTGGGCAGGAATTAAGAAATCGCGGAAGCGGTTCAGGCAGTTCTGTTGCATTATATTGCGATATGAGGTAATCCGTCGCTTTGCCCATAAAGAATAAAATTGCCGTTTCGGGTAGTTGCAAGTGACACTCGCGATGAGCGCTATGTATTTGATCTTGTGCAGTAATAACTGCTTTTGAGTTGTCTTTGGGCAAGCACCACATAATTGTCCTCCATATTGCAACTAAATCGAATATTCAGCAATGACTATAGCTCATATATCCCGTAGGGACAGCCCTTGCGGCTGTCCGCTATCGGAATCATAGCATATTCAGCAGATTTAGGCAAGTTCGTTATTAAACCGTGTGCCGGAATTACAGGCTTATAGATACCTCAATAAAAAACAGGGGAAACAGATATTATCCGTTTTCCCTGCATGATTTTTATATATCCAGCGCAGACGCGTCCTCGGTTATGTCGCTCTTTGCAAAGCCGTTATTTTTGTCAAAATAGAACACGCTTCCGCCGTCGTTTCCGCACATGGCGGAGAAATGACCGTCTTTGAATATGAGCGCCGCGCCGTCCTCGGCTCCGATGCCTGAGACTCGGCAGCCTATTACGGCTGTTCTGAAACTCTGCCAGCGTTCGCTGATGAAGTGCGGGCAGTAGCAGTAGGGGAGAAGTCCAATGCAGTCGATGAACATGAAGCTGCCGTTTTCGCCGCAGTCGTCATATCCCATGTCGAACCAGCACATCGCGCCGGAGCTGAGCCCCGAAAGGACTTTTCCGCGTTTATACGCTTCTCTGAGCGCCTCGTCCGCGCCGGTTGCCTTGAATGTGTTCATCATGAACTCGAGGTTTCCGCCGCCGGCGTAGACAATGTCCGTGTTCACGAGCGTATCATATATGTGCTCGCGGGTGTTCGCGGGGTCGGTCAGCTTGAGCGTCTCAACCGTGCATCCGAGCTTTTCGAAGCTCTCCCATATGGGCTCGTCGCCCTCGGTGTCGTCGTGCCCGGCAGTCGGCAGGAACACGACATGAGGATTTTCTTTGCCCGATTCGCGGACTATTCTTTCAAATATCGGCATGACCTCGCCGTCGTCATAACGGCCGCCGCCGAGTGCGATTATCGTTCCCATTCGTCCTCCGTCAGCCGATAACGGCAACATCAAAGCCGTTGTCCTGCGCGTATTTCTCGGCGTCGCTTCCGCTCTCGGTCGAAATCGTGAGCTTGCCGACATCCTTGAATATCTCGCCGCCGAACACGGTGACTCCGGAGTGAATGGTTATCTCGTCGAGTCCGGTGCAGTTGTAGAACGCATATTTGTCGAGCTCTTCCATGCTCTCGGGCAGGACGACTGTTTTGAGCGATTTGCACTCTTCAAACGCGCCCTTTTCGAGCTTCTTGACTCCCTCGCCGATGGTGAGCTTCTCGAGAGAGGAGCAGCGGTAGAATGTGCTCACCGCAATGCTCTCAACCGTGCCGGGAATCGATATCTCGACCGCTCCGGTGCACTTGAGGAACGCGTGGTCGTCAATTTGAGTGACGCCCTCGGGGATAATTATCTTCTTTGCGCTGAAGCACTTCGCGAACGCCCAGTCGCCGATGGTCTCAACGCCCTCGGGCAGGACTATTTCGGTCAGCGCGGAGCAGAAGTAGAAAGCCTTTTCGGATATGGTCTTGGGCGCGCCGTTGAAAACAACGGTCGTAAGCTTGCTCTTTCCGGTGTAGGCGTTCTCCTGCGAGCCCTCGAACGCGCTGATGCCGATGTGCTTGATGTTCTTGCCGATGGTTACTTTCTCAAGACTGTCGCAGTACATCGCGGCATAGTTGCCGATTGCCTCGACAGAGTCGGGAAGTATGAGCTCCTTGAGCGTGCTGCTGCTCTTGAGAGCCTTGTTCTCGAGACCGATTACCTTTGTGCCGTCTATCTCCGCGGGAATGGAAACAACGGGGTTGCTCCCTGTGTAGCCCGTGATGCAGGCGGTGTTGTCGGTATATAATGTATAGGTGAAGTCGCCGCTCTTGACGGATTCCGTCTTGACGGTCTTGTCGAGTATATCCTCAACCTTGATGAGCGCCGGGTCGTCGACCGTGACATCGAGGGAGAGGGCGGAGATTATCGCGTTGCCGAGATTGCCGCAGCCTGTGAAAGAGAGGCAGACAACGAGCATCAGCGCAACAACGGCTGCTATTTTACTGAATTTTTTCATCGTCTGTTCCTCACTTTCCGTTCTTCTTTGCCAGGCGCTCCTGCTTCCTGCGCTCGAGGTCTGCCTTGCGCTCTTCCTCGAGTCTCTCGATCTCGACTCTGCGCGCCTCATACTCGGCGTCGGTGTTCGCTTTTGCGTCGGCGTATCTTGCGCGGATATCGTCAAGATGCGCGTAGTTTTCTTTTTCCGTCAGCTGGCGCCTTGCGTCGAGAAGAGGCTTGACGCTTCTGATGTACTTCGACTTCTCGTTGACGAGCTTCTTGACGGTTCTCTTCTTCTCGAGCTGATGCGCGAAGGTGTCGTCCGGCAGAGCCTCTGCGGCCTTGAACGCATCGTCTGAAGGCTCGACGATATTTTCGGGCGAGCCGTAGAACTTTATCATTGCCTTTCTGGCGTTCTTGAGTGCGCGGGCGTGGGTTATGGCATCGCTGCGAATCTCGCGCTCCTCGTGAGTGGACTTCGGCAGAGCCTTGGCTTCAGCCATGTCCTCTTTGCTGTAGTTGAATATTCCGGCATATCCGGCAGCCTCAAGCGCTCGGGAACGCTCGACCTGCTTTTGGATACGAAGGGTGTTGTATTTGTTCATCTCGTCGATGATGAAATCGCACACGGAGATGTCCGCATTGAGCTTGTTGAGCTCTCTGTTCTCTTTCTTCGCGGCCTTTATCGCGGCTTTTCTCGCCGCCTTCTCGGCGTCGGTGCTCTTGGGCATGGCCTTTGCCTGATTTATGCGGTCTTTCTTTATGCCGCGGTTCTGAGTGTTGAATTCTTTGTAAGCGGCTTTCAGTCGCTTGATTTCGTTCTTCTTGAACTCTTTTTCCTCGGGCGTTCTCGCGGGCAGTCTCTCTGCCTTCTTGATGTCGTCCTTTGTGGTCATGAGGGTTCTGTCTTTGTAGAGGAGATTTGCTTCGTCGATTATGTCTATGGCTTCAACGATGCTCTCGTCGCGGAGAATACCGTTGCCGTAGTCCTCGAACATCGCGCGTATCTTGAGCACCTTGACTATGCCGCGCTGCTTGGTCTCGGTCAGATCGTAGAAGAGGTAGGGGACGAAGTTGAGCGCCGCGCCGATAGCTGCGGCGATGATGAGCACGTCGAACATATCCTCTCTGAACGAAGCGACTTCGAGCACGTCGTAGTTGTCCTCAAGGCCGAGCATCTGATAGATGGTCGGGAGCACCATGCCGGTGAACATTCCGATGAACGAGCCGATTATGCCGACCGCGCCGAACATTCCGTCTATGCGCTCGCCGGTGAAATACTGCTGATAGTCACGCATATCAGCGTTGATTCCCGGGGTGTAGACTATGGCGAAAGAATTGACGAATCTGTTGAGATAATAGAGAATTATCAAAGCGGGGATGTTGTTGTAAAGGGGATAGAGCAGTCCGATGAGCACGACGTTTGTAACATTGCACCAGATAAGCAGGTTTCTCTTGCCGAGGACTCTTATCGCTATCGGACAGATGAGCATTGCCCAGAGCGCCGCGTTGCCGATGAGCGTTGTTGCGACTCCGTAAAGACCCATTCTGTCGGGGTAGGCATATATAAATGTCCAGCCGACGATAACGTCGACTGCGCCCTCAAGGAAGCCGAGCCAGCCTGCAAGGGAAGTTATCCAGAAATATTTGTTCTTTGCAACGGCGCGGAATGCGTCGGAGAATTTGAACTGGGTAACGTGGCTCTCCGCCACGATTATTCTCTCTCTCGTTCCGGCGTATGCAATATAGGACAGAAGAAGTCCTACTATGGCAACGATGGGATGAATTATACGGTAGGTGGTGATGGAGTTCAGACCGCCGGTGAGCGTCGAGAGCATCGGCACGAAAAGACCCGTGAGGGACGGCGCCATGGAGTAGATGATCGACGAGACCGAAACGATATCGGTACGCTCATGGGAGTTGGGCGATATGACGTTTGCAAGGTCTGTGTATGCCTGCTGGAAGAAAGGATAGAAGCACTGCAGAAGGTTATAGCAGAGGAAAACCGCAATGACTTTCTGCATATACGACATCGTCTCATATGGCAGCCAGACGAACACGACCGCTATAATAACGGTGGGAATACCGGTTATCGCAAGCCAGGGACGGAATTTTCCGGATTTGAAGCGGGCGCTGTCGATTATGTAAGAGCGTCCGATAGTGATTCCGAAGCCGATGATAGTCGATGCGACCGCCATATACTGCAAGTGCATCGGCTTGATGCCTATCGTGTTTCCGACAAGGAAGCTCGTTGCGGAAAGCGCGATGAGCGAGCAGAAGAACATGACGAACTGAACGCCCATTCCTCCGACGCCGTAGGCAATTATCTCTTTGTAGGAGACATATTTGCCCAAGGCGGGTGTTTTCCAGTGCAGTACGACATTGTTCCATGTCGTGCTGACCTTTTCCTTGAGATTACTCTTTCCCATTTCAACACTCCTTCAGGTCCGCGGCGAAGCAGGGAAAATACGCCCGCAGACAGTTGTTTTAGCCCCCCGATATGAAAAAATTCAATCGGGAAGCATCGACAATTTGCATAAAAGCTCTTATAATTATAGCAAAAATATTAATAGCTTGCAACAGCGTTTTGGACTTAAGTACAATAAAAGCAGAAATTTAATAATTATTTCAGCTTTATCACATTCCTGTTGAATTTTCAGCGGCGAAGTGCTATAATGTCCTCAGAAATTTTTCAGAGGTGAACAGTGTTGAATAAGCCAAAGATAATCGCACACCGCGGTGCTAACCGCTATGCTCCCCAGAACACGATCCCCGCATTTGAAAAAGCAGTCGAGCTCGGGGCGGACGGAACCGAGACCGACGTCCATATCACCAAGGACGGGCATATAGTCATCTGCCATAACGACACCGTTGACGAGATGTCCAACGGCACCGGCGCTATCGGCGACTATATGTTTGATGATATCCGCAAGCTCGATTTCGGCAGCAAGTTCTCAAAGGACTTCGCCGGCGTCACTCTACCCACCGTCGAGGAGTACCTCGAGTGCATGAAGAAGAGCGACAAGCTGAGCGTTATGAATATCGAGATAAAGCCCAACAAGTCCGAGCGCGAAGACATAGTGCGCAAGACGATAGAGGCAGTCAAGGACTACGGACTTTTTGATGAGCTTCTCATTTCGAGCTTCGACTATAAGATGCTTGTTGAGGCGAAGAAGTACGATCCCAAGTGCAAGACGGCGTATCTCTATCCGATTTACGGACAGGTAGTCAGAAGATGGTTCTTCCAGCCTCTGCACCTCGCGCAGAAGATCGGCTGCGACGCACTGCATCCGCATAAGGCGTTTGCGACAAAAGCGCTCGTCCGCCGCGCCCATGCCGCCGGCATTAAGGTCAACGCATGGACCGTCGACGAGGAAAAGGACATTATCCAGATGCTCGAAAACGGCGTTGACGGTATCATCACCGACCGCCCCGATTATGTCGAGTCCGTCGTGGACAGATACCTCGCCGAGCATAAATAAAGCCTGAAATCAAAGTACCGCAGAGCAAAAGCCCTGCGGTATT
>UMGO01004680.1_pt1 | contig 11093 bp, 9 predicted proteins | sample 1965301 | NCBI WGS metagenome assembly UMGO01 (sample SAMEA4836074, study PRJEB28245) | human gut metagenome | biome: gut microbiome; material: fecal sample | place: Denmark | collected 2008 | reverse complement strand
GGGGAGCCGTAACCAACGGGAACGGATGAAAAAGATTCTGACGTATCTCAAACAGCACATGACAGAGCCGCTGACGCTTTCCAGCTTGGCAGATACGTTTCATATGTCAGAAAAATATTTTTCCCGTTACTTTCGGAATGCAACGGGGCAGACATTTACCGCTTATCTGAATACGATTCGGATGAATCATGCTTGTCAACTGTTGTTGGAAACGGATGATACCGTGTTAGAAATTGCATTGGAATGCGGCTATGAAAATGTCAGCTATTTTATTCGTCTATTCGGGAATTTAATGCATTGTACGCCGTTGCAGTATCGGCTTTCCAAACAGCACCGATTGAAGCAGCAATTTTAAAGTTCAGCGGATATTTTTTCAAAAAGCGGATATGATACTACTGTTTCCTGCCGTTGCAACATTCACAGACCAAAAATAGAATGGCGATGATTCCTACAAAAATGAATCGCTGCACGGGAATTTGAATAGAAAAGAAAAAATCTCCGGAAAAGTGGTCTTTTCCTGTTGACAAAATCAGAAAATTGGTGTATACTTTTACTAACCTACAAAACAGATAGGAAAAAGGATAAAGGAGCCTTTGCATATGAAACAGTATCATTTTGAAACCTTACAAGTACATGCTGGTCAGGAACACCCAGACCCGACCACAGACGCAAGAGCCGTTCCGATTTATGCCACGACATCCTATGTCTTCAAGGATTCCGCACAGGCAGCCGGTCGGTTTGCCCTGACAGAACCAGGAAACATCTACACCCGTCTGATGAATCCGACCAACTCTGTATTTGAAGAGCGGATGGCAAAGCTGGAAGGCGGCGTTGGTGCGTTGGCAACTGCCAGCGGTTCTGCTGCGATTACCTACGCTGTCCAGAACATTGCAACGGTTGGCGACCATATTGTATCTGCCAGCAATCTCTACGGCGGTACACACAACCTGTTTTCCAACACCTTGAAAGAACAGGGTCTGGAAACTACATTTGTAAACTCGAAAGATCCGGCAGATTTTGAAGCAGCTATTCAGGAAAATACCAAGCTGATTTATGCAGAAACACTCGGCAACCCGAATTCAGATATCATTGATTTGGAAGCACTGGCTGCGGTTGCTCACAAACACGGCATTCCGCTGATCGTAGACAGCACCTTTGCAACGCCATATCTGCTGCGTCCGCTGGAACATGGTGCAGACGTTGTTGTACACTCTGCAACAAAGTTCATCGGCGGTCATGGTACGGTTATGGGTGGTATCATCATTGACGGCGGAAAGTTCGACTGGACACAGAACGACAAGTTCCCGGGTCTGAGCAAGCCGAATCCGTCTTACCACGGCGTTGTATTTACAGAAGCATGCGGAAACGCTGCTTACATCATGAAGATTCGTACCACACTGATGCGAGATCAAGGTGCAGTACTTTCTCCGTTCAATTCCTTCTTGCTGCTGCAAGGTCTGGAAACCCTGTCTTTGCGGGTAGAACGGCACGTAGAAAATGCACTGAAGGTTGTCGACTTCCTGAAGAATCATCCGCAGGTAGAAAAGGTTTACCATCCGTCCCTGTCTACTGGCAAGGAAAAGGAACTGTATGACAAGTACTTCCCGAACGGTGCAGGTTCGATTTTCACCTTTACGATTAAGGGCGATGCAGAAAAGGCAAAGAAGTTCACCGAAAGTCTGGAACTCTTCTCCCTGCTGGCAAATGTTGCTGATGTTAAGAGCTTGGTGATCCATCCGGCATCCACAACCCATTCTCAGCTGGACGAAGAAGAACTGCTGGCATGTGGCATTCATCCGAACACCATTCGGCTTTCTATCGGTACAGAACACATTGATGATATTCTGGCTGACCTGCAGCATGGTTTTGATGCTGTAAAGTAAATTGGATACAACCGCAATCCGAATATTGCAGTGTATGGAGGGTTTGTTCTGGCTGCGTTTGCAGGAGCGAACAAGCCCTCCTATTTTTTATCGGATGCAAACCCTGCATCCAAACAATCCAATCCAAGAGAGGAAGAACAACCATGATTTATGCAGACCACGCTGCAACCACAAAAATGAGTGCAGAAGCGATGGCAGCCATGGTAAAGGGCTGGGAAGTGTACGGCAATCCGTCCAGCCTGCACACCATCGGGCAAGAAGCTGCTGTTGTTTTGCAGAAAGCAAGAGAACAGATTGCAGTCTGTCTGGACGCTGACCCGAAAGAAATTTATTTTACTTCCGGCGGCAGCGAAGCAGACAATCAGGCACTTCGTTCCGCTGCAGCCATCGGCAAGCGGAAAGGCCACATGCACATTATCTCCACAGCATTTGAACATCATGCAATTCTGCACACGCTGGAACAGCTGAAAGCAGAGGGCTTTTCTATCACGCTGCTGGATGTGCACGAAAATGGAATGATAACACCGGAGCAGGTAGAAGCTGCCATTCAGCCGGATACCTGTCTGGTTACTGTGATGTATGCCAACAATGAAATCGGTTCGATTCTGCCAATTGCAGAAATTGGAGCGGTTTGCAGAAAGCACCATGTTCTGTTCCATACCGATGCCGTGCAGGCAGTGGGACACATTCCGATTTCCGTTAAGAATGACAACATTGATATGCTATCCCTCTCCGCCCACAAATTCCATGGACCAAAGGGAATTGGCGTTTTGTATGCAAAGAAAGGTGTTCGCTTAACTTCTTTGATTGCTGGCGGAGCACAGGAACGGGGCAAGCGTGCCGGAACGGAAAATATTCCAGCGATTTTGGGAATGGCAGCTGCTTTACAGGATGCTTGCGACCATATGGAAGAAAATACACGTCATTGTCTGGAACTGCGGGAACGCTTGATTGCAGGGCTTTCCAAGATTCCACATTCCGTTTTGAACGGTGACCGGGAACATCGTTTGCCGAGCAACGTGCATTTTTGCTTCGAGGGAATCGAAGGGGAATCGTTGTTGCTGCTGCTAGACCAGAAGGGGATTTGTGCATCCTCTGGTTCTGCCTGCACCTCTGGTTCATTAGACCCTTCTCACGTTCTGCTGGCAATCGGCAGACCGCATGAAATTGCACATGGTTCGTTGCGGTTATCGCTGGGTGAAGAAAATACCATGGCGGAAGTGGATTATATGTTGCAGGCAATTCCGGAAGTGGTTGCCTATCTGCGGCATATGTCTCCGGTTTGGAGAGATTTAGAGAGCGGAAAGAAGTCTTTCTTGCTGTAAGAAAAAGGAGAAACAACGATGGCTTTATATAGTGAAAAGGTAATGGATCATTTTCTGAACCCACGGAATGTTGGTGTTCTGGAAGATGCGGATGGTGTTGGAGAAGTTGGAAACGCAAAGTGCGGTGACATCATGAAAATCTATCTCAAGATTGACAATGATGTGATTTCAGATGTAAAGTTTGAAACATTTGGCTGCGGCAGTGCAATTGCATCTAGCTCGATGGCAACAGAAATGATTAAGGGCAAGCCGGTTTCAGAAGCATTGCAGCTGACGAATAAGGCAGTTGCAGAGGCATTGGACGGACTGCCAGCACATAAACTGCACTGTTCCGTACTGGCAGAAGAAGCAATTAAGTCTGCCCTGAAAGATTACTACGACAAGAACGGCATTGCATACGATGCTGCTCAGTTCCCGAACTGTGAAGACTGTGCACATTGTGCAGAATAATTGCAGTTTCTAAAAAAGAGAAAACTCATCCGGTAACCTGTCGAATATGCAACGGGTTTCCGGATGAGTTTGTTTTTTCGACATTAGCAGCAACTAACATCTGGTGATTTTTTTCGATTTGATGAAATTTGTCGATGGATTTCACCAAAATTTCACAGGATATTCTTGAAAATTCGCTCATGAAAAGCTTATACTAAAAGCAGTAAGAGTGAACAAAAGCGAATAAACAGGAAGGTAGATGAAGAGATGAAATCCATCGAAACAGAAGTTGTTGCCCTAGTGGAGCGAAACGGACGGCTGATTTTACAGTCCGTTGGTATGGAGCAGGAAAAGGGATACATTCAGCACGGAGCAGTCAGCTGTTACCTGCATTCTTTTTTTGTGGCATATATGAGTGTCTGGCTGGCAAAGCGGTTTCGGATTCGGGTACATTTGCGGAGTTTGGTGCGAGGAGCATTGCTGCACGATTATTTTCTATATGATTGGCACATCAAAGACCCTGACCGAAAAGCACATGGGTTCTCCCACGCAGCAGCAGCGTTACAAAACGCTGAGCGAGATTTTGCTTTAAATGCAGTGGAACGGGACATCATTGCTCGTCATATGTTTCCCTTGAACCTGATACCGCCACGGTATCGGGAAAGCATTCTGGTTTGCATTGCCGATAAAATCTGTGCCGTTTATGAAACTTTTTCGATTCCGATTCCAAAACACGTCTTGCTGGCGGAATAAAAACATAGAAACATAGAAACCGACTTACAGTAGGGGATTTTCTCCTATTGCAAGCCGGTTTTTTCTTATTTTGTGGTGTTCTTTTTCGAGTCTTTTTTGTAGTGCATTGCTTCGGAAATGGTAATAACGGGGATTTTAGTGCGTTTATGAACCTTTTCCAGAATATTTTTTTCGAAGCGAACATCGCCGATAAGAATACATTGTGTATCCGGATATTTATGAATATCTCGGCTGTGGATTGTTTTTGCATATTCACTGGATTTTTTCCCATTTTCCAGCAGGTAATCAACAGAAATGCCAGCCTCTTTCAGCAGAACAGCGATGGTTTTCAATACCATGCTTTCGCCATAGATGGCAAGGTGAGTGATGTGTTTGTCCTGAAAATATGCCTTGAATTGGTCAACTGTTTCCGGATGCAACACCATTTCATTTAGAATTTCAATATAAGCTTTCGAGTAAATCTCATATTGAATATCAGAAGCTAAGCGTTTTTGTGGCTTTGCGACAGGCGTTGGCTTTGTAGCTGGCTTTTTTGGTGCAGTCGGTTTTTCGGGTTTTTTTGCAGGAGCAGGCAGCGTTAAGCTGGGCTTTGCAGCGGGATTGATTGCCCGTTCTTTCATGTAGTTGCTGTAGCAAGTCAGAATCTTTATGGATTCCTCTTTGTTTTTGGCAAAGGCAATTTGTTTGCCCATGTCCAACCAAAGCACCTTGTTGCACAGCCGTTTCATCTGAGCGACAGAGTGGCTGACAAATAAAGTGGTTGCACCGCTTTGAATGACTTCCATCATTTTCTGTTCGCTTTTTCTTCGGAAACCGCCATCTCCAACGGATAACACTTCATCCAGAATTAAGATTTCCGGATCAACCATACAGGCAATGGCAAATGCCAGACGGGAACGCATACCGCTGGAAAGCTGTTTGTACTTGTAAAACTGAAATTCTTTCAGCTCTGCAAATTCAATGATTTCATCAATGCGTTCCGTGATGAAATCCTTTTCATATCCCAGTAAAGCACCACGCATATAAATATTTTCGATGAGGTTCAAGTCGCTATCAAAACCCGTTCCCAACTCCAGCAGGGCACTGATATTTCCGTTGACTTGAATGCTCCCCTTGGCAGGTGGCAGAATGCCGCAGATTGCTTTTAAGATGGTAGATTTCCCAGCACCATTTGCACCAATGATACCTAGAAAATCACCTTTTTCCAGTGTGAAAGAAACATCTTCCACCGACCAGCGGCTTTCCACACGCCGTTCTCGCTTGACTTTTTGAATCGTCCATTCTTTTAGTCCGATATCTCGGAAATCGCCCAGCAGGTAGCGAATATAGACGTGAGATGCATCAATAATCGGTTCCATATTCGTTCCTCCTTATAGGTAATAGACAAATTTGTCTTTGTTGCAGCGGTAGATGAGAATGCCCAGTCCTAAGAACAGGATTGTATAGCCCAATAGAACCAGATGGTCAAACAGCGTTGGAATTTGCTGGTGAATGATGACCATACGGGAATAATAGATGAAGTCATAGATGGGATTGATGTGCAGGATTTTTTGTGCCGTTTCTGACATAGAAGTATCGTACCAGAATACAGCACAGCAAAAATAGAGCAGGCGGCAGAAGATGTTGTAGAAATACTGAATATCTTTAAAAAAGACATAAAGCGAAGCGAGAATCATGCTAACGCCGAGGTTAAAGAAAAACATTAGGATAATGGGATAGATGAGAAAGACGAGCTTCCAAGTGAACCCCATGTGGTCATAAATCATAAACGGAATCAATAGAATCAGCGTAATGAAAAAGTTAAACAGAGCAGATACATTTTTAGAGAGCGGAAAAATCCAAGTCGGAACTTTGATTTTTTGAATGATGCCAGCATTGCCTAAAAAAGATTGCATACCGGTTTGAGAGGCGTTGCTGTAATAGCTGTAAGTTAGAATACCCACCAGCATATAAATGGTATAATGGGGAGTATTTCTGCTGAACAAGTTCTTAAAAATCAGCATCAACACCAGAAATTCTGCCAGTGGATTGAGAATGCTCCAGATAAACCCTAGAGTTGTCTTTTTGTATTTTTGCCGGAAATCTCGCTTGACCAGTTCCCGAAACAAAAACTGATGTTGTTTCAGTGTCTTTATCATAAATAAACTCCTTTTTTGTCAGGAAGATTGTTTGCAATTGGAATGGAAATCAGAAAATCATGGCGATTTCATAGGGGAATTGTGACAATCTGATTCCAATATGGAACAATACCGTCTTTTCCCATGCAATTCACAGGAAAAGACGGCGTTGTATCGTTTAGTTTTCTTTTGTCATATGGTAAACAGAGGAAGTGCCTTCCATCAGAAGTGCATCCATGTGATCGACCTCTGCCTTTGCAGTCGCATAATCTTTGTATTCGCCCAGAACAACAGAATCCGATGTGCTAGCACCCAGCAGAATGCCAATGACGGAATACGTGCGTTCTGAAATCATTTTCACTGCCCGTACCGCAGCGACATGATAGAGGGCATCTTCATTTTGTGTACGAACCCACATCGTTTAAGCCCCTCTCTTATGCACCAAATTCATTCTGAACGGTTTCCAGTGCAGCAGCAATGACCTTATCCATGTCATAATACTTATACTGACCCAGACGGCCGCCAAAGATGACATTCGGAACGGTTTCTGCCAGCTTCTGATATTCCTGATACATCTGGTTATTCCGTTCGTTGTTGACCGGATAATACGGTTCATCGCCCTTCTTCCATTCGGAAGAATATTCTCTGGAGATGACGGTTTTCGGCTGCTTGCCGAATTCAAAGTGCTTGTGTTCAATGATTCTGGTATACGGAACTTCCCGTTCGGTGTAGTTCACAACCGCATTGCCCTGATAGTTTTCGCAATCCAGCACTTCGGTTTCAAAGCGAACGCTGCGGTATTCCAAAACGCCCAGCTTGTAATCAAAGAAGGCATCAATCTGTCCAGTGAAGACGGTCTTGTCTGCAACGTCCGGATGTTCCTTGATAAATTCGAAGTAGTCCGTATTGGTCAGGATGTCTGCACCTGCAAGCATCTTTTCCACAATCGGGGTATAACCGCCAATCGGAATGCCCTGATACCGGTCGTTAAAGTAGTTGTTGTCATAGGTAAACCGCAGCGGCAGCCGCTTGATGATGAAAGATGGCAGGTCGGTGCAGTTTCTGCCCCACTGCTTTTCGGTATAGCCCTTAATCAGCTTTTCATAAACATCAGTACCAACCAGAGAAAGAGCTTGTTCTTCGAGGTTCTTCGGTTCTGTGATGTTCAGAGCTGCAATCTGCTGTGCAATGTGATTCTTTGCTTCCTGCGGTGTCCGAATGTTCCACATCTTGCTAAAGGTGTTCATGTTGAACGGCAGGTTATACAGTTCGTCCTTATAGATGGCAATCGGAGAGTTGATGTAGTTGTTGAACTCTGCGAACTGGTTGATGTAGTTCCAAACTTCCTGATTGGAGGTATGGAAGATATGTGCACCATACTTGTGTACATGGATGTCCTCGATGGTTTCGCAGTAGATATTACCAGCGATGTGGTCTCTCCGCTCAATCACCAAGCAGGTCTTTCCCCGCTTCATGGCTTCATAAGCGAACACTGCACCGAACAAGCCAGCACCGACAATCAAATAATCGTATTTTTTCATGAAAAAATCCTCCTGTTACGTTGTTTTTATCGATGACAATCAATGCTCTTGACGTGTGTATCAAAACAAACACTGTCACAGACGCATTTTTTTGTCTTATCGTATACCATAATGTTAATACCACGGCGGCAGACAGATCCACCAACACCATTGAAAGAAATGGCAGTTGCATTGCCGACCTTGAGCGGTTTGCTCGTGGAAACAACAGCAACACCATCTTTTGTTTTTGCCTTTACCGTGACTACTTTCTGATAAGCAGCATCTTCAGCCAACAGGTTTCCGCCGTCAATGATAGCAGCGTAGCCGTACCAATGCTTTTTCGTCAGGTTGACAGTAACACCAATCCGCTGCATATCCGTATATAAGGCATCTGTAAAGTAGAGCCCTGGTGTATCCTTGACAGCAATGGCAATGATATAATTTTCCATATTGGCTTGCAATGCCTTGAAGTAATTCGAGAAATCAGAAATCGCTGTCAGAGAGAATCCGGCAAATTCCACCAAATGTGCAATTTTGCGGTTTGCAGTGGCATTTGCAATCATCAACTTTGAAACCCGTTCGGACAGTAAATCAATCCGTCTTGTCAGAAGGTCATAAGTAGAAAGCGGCTTTTTGGTTGGATCTGCCAGAGCATCCCGCAGCCAAGTCAGACAGCGGCTGCGTTCCCGATTCAGAATTTCATAAACAGCATCGTAGTCAACTGGTGTGGTCAGCAGTGCTTCTTTCTTTTTCAGTTCACCCAAGTTGGAAATCAAGCGGTCTTTCAAGCCGAGCAGTCCCAGAATGGATTCAAATCGGCTTTTACCTCGCTTTTCGTTGACGATAGCAACGAAGTTTTTCTTCATCAGAATCGCAAAGCAAATGCCGTGGAACGAGTCTGCAATAAAGAAATCAGAATGAATGATGTTAGCAAGACGGTCTTCAATGAGTCCGCCGAACTGTACCGGCAAATCAAAGTCATTCAAATCTTTTTGTTGATATGCCATTTCGGTATAAACCGTGGTGCTCAGCTTCTTTTTCTTCGCAGCATAGCGGAGAATGTCTGCTTTTTCCTTTGTTGGGTCGAGAATGTATGCACCAAGGTAATTTTCTTCGATGGGCTGTTTCGACTGCTTTGCCAGTTCTCGATAATACTCAGGCTTACAGAGAAAAACAGGGTCTAACACCCACTGGGCATCTATGTCGAATTCCTTTTTGCAGATGTCAACACCGCTCTGTTCCCGAACGGAGAAAGCATCAAATCGCTTCATAAAATGTGCCATTTCTGCACGGGTTTCTTCCGGACTCCAGATATAATCATGACCGAACGAAGCTGCATAGGCGATTTTCTTTTTATTGTCCTGAACCCAGTCCAATGTACACCATCTACCGAAGTTGTTATACAAACCATCGTTGAACAGCTGATCAGAGCCAACCACGAACATCTTGCAGAGCTGGTTCAGTTCTTTCATTGCCTGCTTGTTCGGATAGATTTTTGCGGTATCATAGGCAGGATAGGGAGATGTTTCATAGATTCTTGTTAGTGCCGGTTTGTGGGCACAGTTTCCGGGGCGTTCGATCATCAGAACGGAATAACCCAGATCGCATAATACTTTATATAGAGCAAAATAGGTCAGAGCACCCCCGAAGTTGCCAACGGTATGAATGCCAACCAACCCAATATCATGTTGATTATCCATTACCATTTTTACAATTTCCTCCATAGATTTGGTACGCAGTAATGGGAAGAAAACCGATCTTCCCGGATGTGGTGGATAAGTTGCCTTTAGTCGGTTTGGAATAGTTGCAAGGTTAACGTGCATTTGTTTGGAATCGGTTTGTGGCTGAAACCAAGTGAACAGCTGTCTGCCCTTTTCGTTGTTGAGAAAGACCATCGAAGTGCCCTTGCCATCGGTCTGGCTGGGGTCGATTTTTTGAATGCCCCAGAAATCGCCCATCGTCAAATCGCCTGTACGAGGGAACGTGCAGAATTTACAGTTATGGCAGCAGGGACGCAGGGCAATGTTGTGTTGGAAAATCCGTTCATAGGGATCATTTCGGCGGTTTGCACCGTGGTAAGAAGTCCCATCGGAAAAATCCACATCAATGTAAGTGGCAATCCAGCCGTGCGATTTATCCCGAAACCGAACATCGACCGCTTGTTTTCCAGGGAACATTTCTTCTAAATACCGCTGTAAAATTGCTTGTGATGGAACGCCATGACAGAGCAGGTCGATCGTATAGAGCAAATCGCTGTATTTCTTGCCGGCGATGTTTTTCATGGCAGCTACCTGACAGGGACATCCGGTAAATAAGACTAGTTTTCCAGCCTTCAGACATTTAAGTGCATCCTGATAAACCAGTTCCGGATCACTCTGCACATACTTTGAACCCCGCATGGGAGCAAGCTGCTTTTCATTTTTGGCGATGGAGAGCGAAAGATGCAGGTTTTTGTCAAACGCTGCTCCAACGACAACGCCTTTCCGTGCAAAGACTTCCTCGGCAGCCAGAGAGAAGACGCCACCAGAGGAGCTATTTGCTCGAATGTCGTCCGCTCCCCGAACAGCATACAAATCCGGTTTAGCGATGTTGCTGCTCTCCCAGTGCAGAACCGGACAGATTTGCTCACACTTCTTGCAGCCGATACATTGTGCTGCCTGTACAACCGGATGCTGAAAGCCCTCCGCATCCGGTGCGAAAAAGATGGCATCTTTTGGGCAGGCATTGGTACAACCGCCGCAGCCGGTACACGTTTTTTCCGGCAGTTGTGGCAGAGATGTTGTTGCAATCATGGTTTAAGCCTCCACGGTTGCCGGTTCTTTTTCCGGCAGTTCCAAATACTCTTCCCAGAAGGAAAGCTGCATCAGTTTCTTTCCGTTTTCTGCATAGTCCCGAACAGCCGCATCATACAGCTTATCCAGCTGATGATACAATGCCTTTAAGCGGCGGAAGCACTGCTTTGCAGCTTCCGGATCTCGCTCGGTCACAAATCCCTTTCGGCTGGTATAGTCATAGTTGAGAATGGTCTGTGTCCGATAAACAGCACTCTGCTGAACGCCATCTGTT
>UMGO01037166.1_pt1 | contig 11196 bp, 9 predicted proteins | sample 1965301 | NCBI WGS metagenome assembly UMGO01 (sample SAMEA4836074, study PRJEB28245) | human gut metagenome | biome: gut microbiome; material: fecal sample | place: Denmark | collected 2008 | reverse complement strand
ATAGCGGGTGGTTTTATTATGTTCCGGGGTAGGAACATAATAAAAAAGGAACAAAAGTTCCTAATCGTTTACTACTAATTTTTCTAATAATTGATTAACCTTTTTTTGCAGCGATTCTGGTACATAAGAACGAATGTTTTGTAAAAATTCCCGCGTGTTGCTACTTTGTGGAAGCATATAACCGGATTCTCTCATCAAATCTTCTACGACGACTTGATTGGAATGAATCAATGCTTTCCATAGTTTTTTCTCTTCGTCCGTAGTTGCATGTTCCAATAAATAATGAAACATACGAACTTCCTCCACTTTCGAACGAACGACTTTCGATAAAGCACCTAGCACTTCTTCATTTTTCTTCTGTTGCGGTGGATACTTTCTAGGTAACATCGAAATTGCCTTAGAAGGACAAGCCTCTGCACAAGCACCACAGCCGATACACTTTTTGAAATCGATTTGACCAGTTTCATTATCAGCGGCACCTGTCGGACATACAAATAAACATAGGCAATCTTTGGAACAGATTTTTAAATCGCGATAAGCATGTTTTGGACTCATTATGCCACCTCCAATATTTTAAAACTTGGAACTTTGCAGACAGGACATACTTTTGGAGGTTCCTCTCCAATATAGACAAATCCACAAATATCGCAAACCCAAATCTTTGTATTTTTTAAGTAATCGATTCCTTCTTTTTGATAAGAAGATAAAATACCTTCAATCATCATGGAAGTTTTTCCAGCCCAAGTTAATACTCGTTTGGCACCTGAATCGTTACATTTAGTTGCAACATCCATCGCCTGATTCATTAACTTAGCATCTTCCTGAAACTGTTTCTGGACCATTTCCAAACTTCCCTCTTTGGTTGTTTCTTTCGTAGCAAAATAATCGGCTAATTCTAAAAACAAATTCTGTTCTTCCGCAAGATATTGCTTCTCACATCCCTTTGCTAAATTAGAGCAAATATAAGAAATTTCGTAATTAGATAGTTCGCGTAGTTCTTCTTTCTCTGCAACGGAAACCTCTTCCTCTTCTTTTGGAAGATTATCTTCTACAATCTCTTCAAACATTGCTTTCGGAGCCCCACAAAGTGGACATTTCCAATCGTCAGGTAACTCTTCAAATTTCACATCCTGTGTGGCGTCATCGTAAATAAATCCACAAATTTTACAACGGTACTTCTTCATAAACATCTCCTTTTCTATTTACTTCGAGTATAACACAAACCAAACAAAAAAGACATGAATTTCATGTCTAATAATGCGTCGTCTTAGTACGATGGTATAATTTTTTCACCTTTTGTTTGTTTTGACCAAGTAACCAAATCGAATCATTGATATCCATTCTTGGAACTTTACCACCTAACTTCTGATAAATCGAATCGATTACTGCTAACGTATTGGCACGAATCTCTACTTCGTAAGCATCACCTTCTGGAATTTCCGTCTTCGTCGCAATCATCTGATCTAAGGAATCAGAATACGTCATCATTCCATAAGAGTTCATGACCTGCGGAATTTTATAATCGGCACATCCAACCAAATGAGTATAGTCAACAGGAATTCCTTTCATCTCTTTTACATGTAAAATATCGGAAGTTAACAATTGAGCACGTTTATAAAATGAAATCGTTCTTCCTTCGTAAGTACTTTCATCTTTAAAATATGGAAAATGATCAATCAAATACGAAAATAAAGTAACATCATCGTTGAAATCTGCTATCTCATCGTAAAACGAATGATTTTGCAAATATGTATTTAAAATCTTTAGTTGCTCATATCGCTCCTTTAATAACGGAATTTCTACGTTTCCTTTTAACAAAGCCTGAAACTCATCCAAAGTTAAGTTGAAATTTCCACGTTCTTGAAACTCTTGAATAACTAACTTCATAATGGCAAAAGAACCATCCAACACACCGTCTTCTGTTTGAATCGTCCATTTTGGATCGCCCCAAAAACAATAATCGCCAATTGTATGATAGACCAATAGAAACGAAATCAAATCGCGTAAATTCATATCCAACACATGAAACGGATTACTTTTTAACCAAAACTCACCTGGAACAAAATCTTTTACAAAAGTATCGATTGCATCTTCATGAATCACGACATCTTGCGAATGTTCATGAACAAAATGAGCATCTTGAAGAATTTTTTCTAACATCCAAATACACTTCCTTGGCTTTTATCCTATCATATATGCCGAAAAAAATCTACAACCTACCACTTTTTCCGAACATTGAAAAGTTCTGAACAATATCCAATGATACAAGCTGGAGCAAGTATGAATGCATAAAGTAAAACGTAGAAAAGAAAGGCAAAAAAACTTCTTCTTTCTAACTTGCATTCCACTTGACGCAGTGCATTACATCTACGAACTTCAATTACCAAGCAAAGAATTAGTCCTAAAAGAACGACAAACAATGTAAGCCATCCGATTAACAACGAATTTCCAAATATCAAAAAAAGCAGCCCGACTGGTACAAAAATAAGAAGTGCCAAATCTACAAAAGGAAACAGAACATTGAATAGCATTAAGATTTTAGATTTCCAATTCATTTGTTTAGAAGTCAGAACAGGAACTTTTTTAAACGCTTCGATCATTCCTCTAGCCCATCTCTTACGTTGACGAAACAATCCTTTGAACGTACTAGGAACTTCGGTAAAGGAAATGGAATCGATATGCAAGTGTACGATATTGGAATAAACAATCTTCAAAACTTTGATAAACATTACATCAGACGATTCAATATTCCTTGTGAAATGACCGGAAAAGAAATTATCGACATGATTAACAATACAGAATAAATCATCGATACAACAGAAAAAGGACTGATCTAGTCCTTTTTCTTTTCAATGGTTTTCTAATGGAATATTTTTGTTACACGCTACATGGAAACGGGTGTAACGTATAACTACTATAATATATGTGACTATAAAAAAATAATGACACATTTTAAAAATTTTTTTCAAATATAAAACACAACTTATCACACCAACAAAATAGGAGCCACGAGGGCTCCGTTTCAGGGGGTTTTGGTTGAATCGCTCTCACACTTTAGTCGTAAGAGCTACGTGAAATATATTTTCTATACTCCACGTACTTTAATCATAATATGTAAATCAAAAAATGTCAATTTGTAAATTGAATTTTTTTTACACTTTTAGTTGTCATTAATTTCAGAAAGTAATTTTTGCTTTAACGGTTCTGTATCAAAATCCTTATTTAATAAGTATTCGCGTGAATCGTCTCTCGCTTGAACCAAAATTTTGTAGTCACTTTTGACATTTGCAATTTTAAATGCCATATCACCACTTTGTTTGGTTCCAAATAAATCTCCATGACCACGAAGCTTAAAATCTTCTTCCGCAATGACGAAGCCATCACTCGTTTCTTCCATGATTTGTAAGCGTTTTGTGTCGCTATTGCTAATCAAAACACAAGTAGATTCAGCATCTCCTCTACCGACACGACCACGCAACTGATGAAGTGTAGAAAGTCCAAAACGGTTCGCATCGAAGATGACCATCATCGTTGCATTCGGTACATCGACGCCAACTTCGATGACTGTCGTAGAAATCAAAATGTGAATATGATTTTGTTGGAACTCCTTCATAATCGTCTCTTTTTGAAGTGCTCCCATCTTACCATGAACCAGTCCAATCTTAAAATGAGACCCAAACGCAAGTGTAAACTTATCACGTAGTTCATTGACAGTTGTCAAGTCTGAGTTGTCACTTTCTTCGATGAGCGGCGCAATGACGTAAATCTGATGTTCCTTCTTTAATTCTTCTAACATCATCGTCAAGACATCTTTAATTTCACTCTCTGATTTCACGTATGTTTTGACCGGTTTTCTACCCTTCGGCATCTCTTTGATAATAGAAACATCCATATCTCCATAAAGCGTTAATGCATACGTTCTAGGAATTGGTGTTGCACTCATATAAAGGACATCGGGACGAAGACCTTTATTCTTCAAATTTGCTCGTTGATTGACCCCAAATCGATGTTGTTCGTCCGTAATGACGAGACCCAAATTTTGATAATGAACATCATCTTGAATCAAAGCATGAGTTCCCACTGCAATGAATGCTTCTCCTGACTCTAATTGATCATAAATAACTTGCTTCTCTTTCTTTGTCATCGAACCTGTCAAAAGCACAACGCGAATACCAGTATCTTTTAAAATATTGCAAACGTTATCATAATGTTGTTTCGCTAAAATCTCGGTTGGAGCCATCAAAGCACTCTGATATCCAGATAAGTAGTTTGCATACATCGCTATGATAGAAACAATCGTCTTACCAGAGCCAACATCTCCTTGAATGATACGATTCATTCTCTTCGAAGCATTTAGATCATCCACGACTTCCCAAACAGTCTTCAATTGGTCTCCCGTCAAAGAAAATGGTAAAGTATCGATGAACTTCTGTACATCGTCCTTTTGAATATCTCTAGCAAGTCCCGCCTTCTCTTGATGATTTTGCTCTCTCAAATAGTTGATTTTAAACATGAATGCAAACAGCTCTTCATATTTCAAACGAATCTGTGCCTCTTTTAATTTCTCGATAGACGGTGGATTGTGTAAAATATTCAAAGCCGTTTTCTTATTAGAAAAATGATATTTATCACAAATGTAAGTTGGAATGTAATCCGGTACTTCACTACCGTATTGCATTAATGCCTGATTGATATAAGTAGACAAGTTCTTACTCGTAAGTCCTGTCGTTGAGTGATATACTGGTTCAATCTTCTCCTGATTGGTCAAAAGACCAAACTTAATATCAGAAGCAGTAACGACATTCTTCGTCCGGTCGAACTTTCCTAATACGATGACGTTCGTTCCAATCAATAAAGACGGTTTCAAGAATGCTCGGTTGAAAATAGAAACTCCAACAACTCCTGAAGAACTGACGAGACGAAAGTTCAACTTATTTAATCCGCCTCGAAAGCGAAGAAGGATTGGAACACTTTCTACTTTTCCATCGATGACAACCTTTTCACCGTCAGGAACTGTTTTCAAATCTGTTCTCTTTAAAATATCGTATCGGAATGGATAATGAGTCACTAAATCCTCGACCGTATTAATGTCGATTTTCTTAAGTAACGCTACTGTCTTTGGGCCGATTCCCTTTACCTCTTCAACCGTTTCCATTATACCACGCCCTTTTCTTTGCATATTATAGCACAAAATTCAATTTTTCGAAAGAAAAACTTCGAATTTGAAAGAAAAAGTTGTCAAAATTTGGAAACAAAAGTTTTTAAAAATTCCACAAAAAAATGTTGACAAAACAAACCTTTTCGGTTAGTATAAGACATACCAATTCACTTAAAGCGAATTGGTGCTAGTATCACACTAGCCAACCCCTTTTTATTCTTTTTAGGAGGCTGCCCTCAGGGGGTGTAGCCTCTATTTTTTTCCCTCAAACGAAAAGATTGAAGGTTGTAACCTTCAATCTTCTTTTTTTATTCAGATTTTTCTTCTGGATTCGTAAGTGCTTGTAAGCGTTCATAATAATGATAACGTTCCATCGCATGTTCTTTATTTTCTTTTATCAATTCCTCACAATGTTCTGGATTGATACTACGTAACATCCGGTAACGATCTTCGCCATTGACAAAGCCGATGTATTGATCAAAGTCGGCTTTGCTATCTAAGATGAACTTACCATCACTCGGATTTCTATGGAACAATGGGAAGTATCCAGACATCGTTGCAAGACGTTCTTCTTGAATCGAATTGTCCATTCCTTTTAAAATACCGTGAGAAATACATGGTGAGTATGCAATGATGATAGAAGGTCCATCGTATGCTTCTGCTTCCATCAATGTCTTAATGGCATGTTGTTGATTGCCACCAAGTGAGATAGCACCAACATAGACATGTGGATAAGTGACAGCAATCGCAGCCAAATCTTTTTTAGCAATAACTTTACCATTGGCAGCAAATTTTGCAATAGCACCTGTTCTCGTAGACTTAGAAGATTGCCCACCTGTGTTCGAATAAACTTCCGTATCTAATACCAAAATATTGACATTTTGATGATTTGCTAAAACGTGATCGATACCACCGTAACCGATGTCGTATGCCCAACCATCTCCTCCAACAATCCAGAAAGATTTCTTTTTGATGAATTCTTTCATCTCTTTTAAACCTGGAATCTTGGTATTGTCAACGATATCGTACAATGCTTGTGCACTTTCTGTATCGAAGTGATCGATGTAGTTTTGATAGACTTCTACTTCTGACTTTGGCACCAATGAAATGTTCTTAGCAATCGTATCTTTGATGTTTTCTTTCATCGTTGTATCGGCAACACTCATACCGAATCCAAATTCAGCATTATCTTCAAATAGAGAGTTAACCCACGGAACTGCATATGGCATTGCCGGAGCACTTGCGCCGTAAATAGAAGAGCAACCAGTCGCATTGGCAATTACCATATTATCCCCAAATAATTGGGTAATTAATTTTAAGTATGGAGTTTCACCACAACCAGCACAGGCACCAGAGAATTCAAATTTTGGTTTGACAAACTGACTACCTTTCACTGTCTTCTTAGGCATTACTTTCTTTTCGCCAACGTGATTGTATAAATAGTTGAAGGCTTCTACTTTATCTTTTTCATCCATACTGATGGCTTCCATAATCAAAGCCTTTTCACCTTTTTTACCAGGGCAAACATTGACACAAGACTTACATCCTGTACAATCCTTAACACTAATTCCAATCGTAAACATCAAATTCTGATTTGGAATATTAGCAGGAATTAAATTTTTCTTAACAGATTCCGGTGCATTTTGAACTTCTTCTTCGTTTAATAAGAATGGACGAATGACACCGTGTGGACAAACAAGAGAACATTGATTACACATGATACAATTCTCTGAAATCCACTTTGGAGCCATATCGCTAGCACCACGTTTTTCAAGTCTTGTCGTGCCAGCTTCAAAAGTACCGTCCGCAGTATCTTTAAATGCACTGACTGGAAGAGAATCTCCTAGCCTTCTATCAATCATAGCAAACAAAGAATGATCTTTTTCTTCTTCATGACCAGAAAGATCTAAATCATTGTAATCTAAGACATGTAAATCTTCCAAAGCCTTGTCGATAGCAGCAATGTTTTTCTCTGCAATTTGGTTTCCTTTTTTATCAAATTTCTTATGAATTCCTTCTTTGATATGTTCTTTAGCAAAATCAAAATCGATTAACTTCGTTACTTTGAAAATAACAGTTTCCATAATAGCACTGATTTTACGACCTAGACCAACCGATTCTGCAATCTTCTCAGCATCTAAATAGTAGATTTTAATATTGCGATTCTTTAAGATTTCTTTATCGTGATCCGTTAAAGCATCGTTTAACTCATCTGCATTCTTAGTCGTGTTGATTAAGAAAATACCATGATTTTTAATTTTATTTAACATCTCGTACTTTTGTAAATAAGAGTCCTTTGTCAAAACGACAACATCCGGGTTTTCAACATAGTATGTTGAACGAATTGGTTCTTTACCAAATCGCAAATGACCGATTGTAACGCCGCCACTCTTCTTAGAGTCATATTGGAAATATCCTTGTACGAAAGCATTCGTATAACCACCGGTAATCTTCATGATATCTTTTCCAGCAGACACCATTCCGTCAGAACCATATCCGTATACTAAGAATCCTACTGATTGTGTACGAATATGTAAATCTTCATATGGTAAACTACGTGCCGTAACATCGTCTTCAATTCCAATTGTAAAACCGTTGAACTTATCATCTCTCATTAAAAAGTCGTAAACAGCCTTAATCATACCTGGTGTCGTATTCTTACTAGATAAACCGTATCTACCACCAACGACAGAGATTTTCTTATTAGATTCTTTCAAAACAGCACAAACGTCTAAGAACAAAGGTTCTCCAGAAGCACCCGCTTCTTTTGTACGATCTAATACGGCAATATCCGTAACACTCTCCGGTAAAACAGATAAGAAATGTTTCGCAGAGAACGGTCTATAAAGATGAACTTCGATTAATCCGACATTCTCTCCTCTTTCATTTAAGTAGTCGACCGTTTCTTTAACCGTTTCACAAACACTACCCATAGCTACGATAACACGAGTTGCACTAGCACTACCATAGTAATTAAATGGTTTATAACTTCTACCAGTAATGGCACTGATATCGTTCATGTATTTTGCAACAACATCAGGAAGTGCATCATAATATTTATTTCTAGACTCTGCAATTTGGAAATAAATATCATCGTTTTGATTCGTTCCTTTTGTAACCGGATGATCAGGATTTAATGCCCTACTTCTAAATCCTTTCAAAGCATCTTGATCAATTAAATCTTTTACTTTATCAAAATCTAACATTTCGATTTTTTGAAGTTCATGACTGGTACGGAATCCATCAAAGAAATTTAAAAATGGAACCTTACCAGAAATTGCAGATAAGTAAGCAACGGAAGTTAAATCTATAACTTGTTGAACAGAAGAACTTGCTAAAATGGCAAATCCAGTCGCACGAGTTGCATAAATATCTTGATGATCTCCAAAAATAGAAAGTGCATGAGTAGCCAAACTTCTTGCTGCAACGTTGATGACACAAGGAAGTTGTTCCCCCGCAATCTTATACATATTAGGAATCATAAGTAACAAACCCTGACTAGCTGTATAAGTACTAGTCAAGCATCCATTTAGTAAAGAACCATGGACCATTCCGGCAGCTCCTGCTTCACTTTGCATTTCGATAATGTTAACCGGATGCCCAAAGAAATTTAATTTTCCACTCTTAGCCCAAGAGTCCGTTAACTCCGCCATAGGAGAAGACGGTGTAATCGGATAAATTCCTGCTACATCCGTAAACATATAAGCAACGCGCGCACAAGCTTCATTGCCATCCATGATTTTATATTCCATAAAAATACCCTCCATATTCTAATCTATATTCATTATAGAACAAAACCAATAAAAAGTAAAAAAAAGATGTCACAATTGACATCTCTCTAGACAAGTATAAATAATATTTTTGTGCTATCTTGTTTTGATATTACAAACTCACTAACGTCTCAAAACTTTTGGAGTATCATCGGAATAGCTTGAATCATCACCAAAAATATCACCTAAAGCATCTAAACTTTGAAGACAACCATTCTCATCAAAAATTGAATCGATATCAACACTAGTTGTTTGCTTTTCAACACGAGATTCTGGTTGCACAGTAGGTTTCAACTGAGCAGTCTGAACAACACTTGATGAAATTCTCTTATCTGCAGCCTTTTGTTTGGTATCTTGTCTATCTTTTTCCTTTGCATCTTTATCAAATTCTCTATTCAACTGATTAATTTGAGATTTTATTTTTTGAAGTTCTGTTTTGTTATCTTTTTGAAATATTGAAAAAATGACTGCCATACATACTGCTGTACCAACAATATTCCCTGCAGTTATTGCAAATCCCAAAACTCCGTCCAATATCAATAGTCCAGCCAAACCACCACATACAACTTCAACAAGATTTAAAGCTGGCGAAACATCTTCATAAAAATGTAGATCACGTTTTAATTTTTCTAACTGTCTCGTTTTTTCTAATCTTTCCAAATTCGTCATATGACCATATCCCCTTTAAATTTGAGTAAATTATATCATATTTTAATTAAATTGTCAATTTTTTTAAATATCCACAAACATATTGGTCTTTTCTACCTCTGGATACCATTCTGGATAATCCACAGTATAAAAATTCATATATTCTTGACGAAGACCATCGTAATACTGATCGTAACTGGAGTCTTGAATACTGGCAGCGACAGTCGCATCAAAATAGTAATAATGATCCTGATACCCTATAATATTCCACATATGTGGTCCGGTTGAATATCCAGTTACCGCATACGCTTCAATTCCAATATTTTGAAAAATAACGGTACAAGCCTTGGCAAACCCAGCACATACTGCATTTTTATTGATAAAGACGTTGTAAATCGATTGGTTTTTAGATGTGGAAGTAAACACCGTATCATAAGAGGTATTCTGTCCAATCCAATCATATACATATTTAATTTTTTCTTCATCTGTCATATCTTTCGTATCTTCTCTCATATCAGCAAGAATTCGTTGAATTCTAAGTTCACCAAGATCGACTAAAAGTGGAAAACTCTGAGCATAATAGACATGTGCCGAAACATAATCGTTTTCTTGTTCATGTTTGATACTGTAATTAGACAAGTTCATCAGTTCCGGATGTTCAACCTGAATGGCAGAAAATGCCGTATTGAAATAAGAAAAACATTCGCTATAGTCAGTGCAAGAGAACTCTTCAAAAGGGATATCAAAAAAACTTTCATAAGATAACATCTTTCCAAGTAGATAGTCGTATGCCTTTTTAGAATTTTCTGACAAAGTATCATAGATAAAATCGTTACTCATATACAAAGAATTAATATAGTGAGGATGACTAGTATCAATCAATGGATTAGTAGGTACAATACGTGTATAGTTCCAATACACGTAACCACTAAACAAAACTAATAAAAGAGTCAAAATGATATGTTTCTTAAAAAAATTCATTTTTACACACCCGATTCATATTGATAATTACCATTAAAAAACGCAAAATAAGGATAAACGACGATAGGACACAGAAAAGCAAGAATCCCTCCAAGCCACTTATGACCGTAGGAATATGAAATCAAAAATGGTAAAAATACGAGTAACAAAGTAAAAATAAACATACGATGTTCCCAAAAAATCATAAAAATACCTAAAATAGCAATCAAAATTGGTGACAAATGAAGACTTTTCAACAAACAATATAAATTTAAAAATGGGATGAGTCCAAAATAAAATGGATATCCTGCTTTCGCTACAAATCCCACCAAAGAAATGTAAAAAGCAATCAAACAAATAAGCCAATAAATTCGTAAAACCATAAAATCCTCTCTATTCTACAGATTAAGTATAACAAGAAAAAGAACAAAATGAAAATAAATTTTCATCTCCCAGTCGTTGCCTCCCGGGCTTTCTGCTTCTTAGATAGAGTCCCCTCTATTCTCCACAGACTTAACTTCCGACAGTCGCTGCCGTAGATTTTGTTCTTCTTTACTTTCTGTTTTTACGATATAAATTCTTGCATGTATTTCTTAATTCCTTCAAATAATATATTAATACTAGCATTGATATCTCGATCATGGTAACTTCCACATTTTG
>UMGO01001432.1_pt1 | contig 11239 bp, 15 predicted proteins | sample 1965301 | NCBI WGS metagenome assembly UMGO01 (sample SAMEA4836074, study PRJEB28245) | human gut metagenome | biome: gut microbiome; material: fecal sample | place: Denmark | collected 2008 | reverse complement strand
TTTACTATATTGAAAAGTCTCACATCAATTGTAACATTACAGATAAATTTATTATTTTTCTAAAAAAACACTTGCATAGCCAAGTGTTTTTTGGTAATATTATAAATGTCATTTGAAACGCGGACGTAGTTTAGTGGCTCGAATACGGCCTTGCCAAGGCTGTGACGGGGGTTCGATTCCCCTCGTCCGCTCCATAGTGAAATGTGCTCGAACTTTTCGAGTTTTGATAAATAACTAATTCAGAAATGGATTAGTTTTTTTGTATTATAAGAAACTATCCTACTCTAAAAAGAAAGGATGGTATTATGGTAAATATTATTAAAGAAGAAATCTTAGTTGAAGAATCATTAAAAAATAAACTTAAATTCATATGTGATTTTTGTAAAGTAAAATACACTATTATTAATGGTAATGTTAGAAAAATAGATAAAACAAATCTAACCTATATTGAACCACATAGAATAATCATTAATAACACTACATTTCTTGCCTTTAATTATTCTAATGACATATTTATCGAAAATTTATCTAATAAGATTAAATTATCTGATTTAGAAGAATACTTAAAAAACACCAAATACTAAGATTCGGTGTTATTATCTTCTTCAATATTATCTTCAGGTCTTTCAACATTGTTTATTGCATCTTTCATATCTCTGTATAAAGAATTATGTGGAAGAACATTCAGTTTATCAAAAGTAAACAAAGTCCTTCCTTCTATATAATTTGCTAATCGATTATTAGAATATGAAATGGATTCTATTGAGTCTTCAATTTTTGAAAATTGGTTTCTACCATATATATTTTTCTTAAAAGAAATTGTTCTGGAATAACTTATAGATTTATTATCATTTCCTTCAATATAAGAAATTTCTATATCAAGGGTTGGAAAAACCGGTTTATCTATTGTTTCTCCATAAAATCCAACAATTCCCTGAACCTCTTCAGTTGGATACAACATAAACTCATTTTTAAATAAATCATCCAACATAAGCCTATTGTTGTCGCCATTATTTTTCATTTTCTTAATTTTTATTTTAATTTTAGTAGCTTCACTCATACCAGTGTTTTTAATAGCTAATATAAGCATTCCGTTTATCTGATAAAATTCAAATGAAAGTAATGGTTTCAAACTATCAATATACCTTTTATTATTTTTATTATTTGAAAGGATTGTTACGATTAAAGCTGCCAATGCAATTATTGCTGAAACCAAAGCAATTATATTGGAAATGTTGTTATCCTTTAGAATTTCTATTATCTCATTTAATTGATGTTCTATACACATAAACATCACTCCTCTCATTCGATACTATATCATCTTATTAATTACAATACTATTAAAATACCTCAAAAAATGATATAATTACATTATTAAAGTGATACGCAAAAGTAATTTAAGGAGACTAATTTTATGTTAGAATATTATATACATCAAATCGGAGACATAAGTGATTCAAAAACTTATAATCGTTTAAATTCAATATTAGATACTAAAGGTATATATTCTAGAAAAAAATTAGAGGAAATGGGAATAGTTCACAGTTATGAAAATAGTTCTTTTAAATTAGATATTCCTCCCAAAAAAGCATATATGTATTATACGGATGATATTCATTTTGATAGAGTATCGCTAAGTGATCCAAATAATAGATTTGTTAAAAAACCTCATACACAAAAAATGACTATAATAAATTTTCCCGTAGAAACAGTTACTTTGATGTGTTGGCCAATATTAAAAAATTCATTTTATTAAATGTGAAAAAAATTGATAACTATTTTTTTACTAAGTAATAAGCATAGCATTTAATAATATAATTTTCTTCAAATACACAATTAAGTATAGTAAAATATAACTAACGGAGATGTTACCATGAGATATAAAAGTATTAATGAACAAAACGAAACATTTATTAAAATAATAAAACAAAATAGTGATCTTGTGACAATATTAGACTATATTTATGAATTAAAATTACCAAATTTTTATATAGCAGCAGGTTCTGTTTTTCAAACGATATGGAACTATTATGATAATAAACCCTTAAATTTTGGAATTAAAGATATTGATATCATTTATTATGACCCTATCAATCTATCTAAAGAAAGTGAACAGAAACTAGAAAAAACAATAGAAGATTATTTAAAAAAAGCCGGTTTAAATTATGAACTAGACATTCATAATGAAGCAAGAATGCATTTATGGAAAAAAGATAACGAAAATAAAAATATTGATCAATATAAAAATTCAGAAGATGCTATCGATCAATGGATAGCTACTGTTCATGCAATTGGTATTACAAAAGAAAATAATGAAATTAAAGTGTATGCCCCATACGGACTAAGTGATATTTTCAGTAAAACGATTAGACCGATTAAACACAAAAACAATTCTAAGGAGTTATACAATAAAAAAGTTGCTAGTTGGCAAAAAAGATTTGAAAATTTAAATATTGTTGAATGGTAAAATTAAAAGTTATGAGGTTTGTCAAGAAAAGTGTGTAAGTAGTTAATATGTTATATATAAAATTATCAAAGAACTTAATTACAATATTTACGAAATCTGTCTTGGAATTTAGGATGAGCATCTAACTCATTTCTAACCATAGCCCAACTATAGATAGTAGAATCATCCCACTTTTTATAAAGTTCAGTTATTCGTAGATATAATAATTTTAATAGTGCGTTTTCATTAGGAAAAGCGCCTTTTTTTGTGACTTTTCTAAATGAAGAATTAACAGATTCAATAGCATTAGTTGTATACATAACGCGTCTTATAGTACTAGAATAATCGAAAAGTTGTTCCACATGATTAAAATTTCTAACCCAAACATCAACAGCTCCAGAATATTTTGACCATGTAGTTTGAAACTTTTCAAACTCAGTTTGAGCACTTTTTAAATTAGAAGCCCCATAAATTAGCTTTAAATTGGCAGTAAATTTTTTATAATCTTTACTAGGAACATATTTTAAAGAATTTCTTATCAGATGAACAATACATCTTTGAACAACAACACCATTAAATATCTCTTTGGCTCCTTCTTCTAAGCCACTAACTCCATCCATGGATATAAAGAATATATCTTCAACTCCACGGGATTTTATTTCATCAAATATTTGCATCCATGAATGTTTAGATTCTGTTTCATTCAACCAAATTCCAAGTATATCTTTATGACCGTCTATATCATAACCAAGTATTGTATAAACAGCAGTTTCTTTACTTTCGTATTCATATCTCATGGTTACATACATACAATCTACAAATACAAATGGATAACATTTTTTAGTGGTCTTGATTGCCACTCGTTTAATTCATCTAAAACGCAATCTGTTATTTGTGAAATAGTATCATGTGATATTTTAAAACCATATATATCTTCAATAGTATTAGATATATCTCGCTGACTCATTCCTTTAGCATACATAGATAATACTTTTTTATCAATATCAGAAATATCTTTTGTTCTTTTAGGAACTATTTGAGGTTCAAATGATCCATCTCTATCTCTAGGAACATCTATTGTCATTTCACCCATACTAGTTTTAACATTTTTAGAAATATAACCATTTCTTCTATTTTGAGTTCGTTTTTCACCTTTATCATTATTTTCATATCCCAAATGGTCGTTCATTTCTCCTTGTAACATGGCTTCGAACATAGGGCCAAAATATCTTTTAATGCATCTTGCACATCTTTAGCCGTCTCCGGCTGATATGTATCTATTATTGCCTGTACTAATTCATTTTTACTTTTATTTTTACTTCTCATATTTTTCCTCTTTCTTTTATTTTATCACATTAGAAAAGTGTGTACTTTTTTATTGACTTACACACTTTATTTTACACTCTCATTTTATAAAACATTTCATTATTACTAAACTTATAGACCATAAAGAGAAAGATAAATATGTTCAACTTACTCGTGATTTATATGAGCATAGAGGTTTAGATGAAGATGATTTTAATGAATTAATAAATATTTCTAAACCTATTAATAGTTCAAGAAATTATATAGACAAAGAAAAAGATGATTATGAGCGTTAGTGCTTTGAATCATCTTTTTTGCTTTAAAAATGTTTCTGTTTTTTGAAGATAAGTGGCTGCTACAATTGAGAAGAACATCATAATGCTTATGGCAATTGATAAGATATTAGCATTGTAAAAATATGTATATAAAATTAGAGCAAAACTATAGCTAATTATTTGTCCAAACAACATATATATATTAAAAGTTATTTGATGTTCTCTCTTGTATTGTGATAACTCATCAACATTAATTGCATCATAAACTACACTACAACTTTCTGATTCTAAAACAGAACCTAAAGAATTCATTAAAATATAATATACTAATAAAGTAATAAAACTTGTATTAAAAATTAAAAATATAGAAGATATGAATATAAGGATTGCAAATGGAATATAAAACCTTTTTTGTATATTATTTTTGTTTACTATTTTTAAAATTGATAATGAAACAATAGATATAATTGCAAACATAGAGTTATAACTCCCTACACTTAACTCAGAACCTATTTTTAAAAATAATAGCACAGGTAGTAAATCTGTAATAGCACCTTGTAAAGATATTCTTCTAAAAAACATACATTTGTAAATATTGGATAAATGAGAATATTTTTTAATTTTAGAAAAATATGATTTTAAATTTACTTTTTTTTCATCAACATAAAAACTTTTGATCTGTAAAGAAATTATAATAATTAATAATGCTTCAATTGATAATATTACGAAAAGTATATTGTAGGAAAACTTCTCTATAATAAAACCCGAAAAAATTGGTGTGAATATTGTAGCAAGATAATTGAGAATATTCACATTAGCAAGAAAATTACTCATAGTTTTATGATTATTTGAACCCATAATTACTATTTCATAAGGAACAGAATAACAAGTTTTTGCTAATGAATATAGAATTCTAAATAAATACAAATAACTACAAATATTTTCTTTTAGAGTAATTAACAAAATTATGCAAATAATTAATTGTATAAAACTTGAATTGTATATTATTTTTGCATTTTTATTATTCAATTTACTTGATATTATTATTGAAAGTATCCAATCAAATATGATACCTACTAAATTATATTTTAGAACAATTCCAACATCATTAACAATCTTTAATACATATATATTAAAAAATAATGTAAAGAATACCGAAACAAATTTTCTTAAAAATACTATTATTGAAATAACTTTTCTATTATAATTATCCATAAATTAGTCCATCATATATCGAGTTTTTATTTCTCGCATTCCTAAAGATTTATATAAATTATTAGCAGGCATTTCATACCAACATTCAAGTTCAATTCTATAATTTAATTCTTTCAATAATTTCATTACTTCTTTTCCAATTCCCTTTCCTCTAAAATTATCATCAATATAAAAATCTTTAATGTATAATATTTCTTTTTTATCAATATCAGAATTAGTAATTTGATACTCAATTATTCCTACTATTTCATTTTCAACTTGAATTAAAAATTGAAAATACCCTTTTTCATTAATATGACGTATTGCATCATCATAATTGTAATTATCTACAACATTATCAAATAATCCTAGTTTTTGTGCATATTGTTGATGAAATTTGATAAGTTCAACTTTATATTTACCAAATATTTCTATGTCATTATCACAATCAAGTTTTTTTAATATAACATTCATAACATCACCACAATATAAATTTTACCATATTTTAGGCTAAAATATATTGATTTAAGTAAAAAATATGGTAGAATATTATTAGAGATTGATATTTTATGTATCAAATCGTTAAGAAATGAAAAGTTGTAGATATCTTCGACAACCGCTCCATTTGAATACAACTTACGGACTACGAAAGTTCGTGAGTTTTTATTTTATAAAAAATCCTATATCAACAGTGATATAGGATTTTCTCATATATGAAAGAATAATGCTTTCACACATATTAATTTTTTACAATTTATAAGTGTAATAGTTACAAATATTTTAATAATTCTGGAAACTCTGTATACCCGCTTTCAGAATTTAGATGGCCACCACCTGAAATCATAATCTGATTTTCAGTTATGGTATCAGCAAATTCTTTTTCCGCTTCATATTTTACATAAGGATCATTATCAGAATAAAAACATACCACATCATCGCAATAATTCTTAACATCTGTAAGATTATCAAAATACAAACTTTCGTTAACTGTATCATAAGCTTTATCGATTCCAAAATAATGATTAAAGCCACAGACAAAAACTAGTCTTTTAACTTTAATCTTATTTTCAACTAGAAATTTGCAAACAAAGATAGGTGCTATCGAATGAGCAAATATGATTGTATTTTCGTTTATGATATTGGATTTAACGTAAGCTTTCATAAGGTTAGACCAGTTTTCATAATTTTGATAGCCAACTCCTATTGGAAAATCGGGAGTATAAACTTCTAAATTTCTGTTTTCTATTTCTTTTCTTAAATATGGAATCCAATTAGAAAACGGACTTCCAAAACTCCCATGTATTAATAAGTAATTATTTTTCACCCTTCAATTCCTCCTTTAATACCTCGATAATTTTATTACTGTATAGTTTTACTATTTCTAATTTTTTTAAAATATTTTGTCAATTTTTTTATAAGGTATTGATCCCATACATATCATACAAGATTCAAAAGACACATATATAGTTATCCCTTTATAAATCACCCTATAAGTTTTACTTATTGAAACATTTTCTGTTACCTAGAACACCATTTTCCAACGTTTTTTCTATTTAAGGTATTTAATATCCGATTCATTAAGAATTTTTATTTGATAGATAGCTATTTTATTTAGTCTTTCTAACCTCTCAGATTGTTTTAAACCATCATTAATAAATACGGCGTTTAAATTTTCTAAATTTGCTAAACAAATTAATTCATTGATAGTAGCATAATCTCTAATATTACCATTCAACTTAGGATTCTTATTTCGCCATTCTTTAGCCGTCATACCAAATAATGCCATATTTAAAACATCAGCTTCTTCTGCATATATGTAATTGATTTGTTCTTCAGTTAATTCTGTGGGCACTAAATTGTGTTTTATAGCATCAGTATGGATTCGATAATTAATTTTAGATAATTCTCTTTTTGCATTCCAACCAAGTTGCCTTTGCTCTTCTGCTTTTAATCTTTCAAATTCTTTAATTAAAAGTAATTTAAATTTGGGACTAATCCACATTCCAAACTCAAAAGCAATATCTTTATGAGCATAAGTCCCACCATATCTTCCCGCTTTTGACATTATACCAATAGCATTTGTCTTTTCTACCCATTCTTTAACACTAATTTTATAACTATTTAATCCTGCCTGACTTTTAATTATGGCGAATTCGCCATAATTAAAATTGGGATTATGTATTTCTTCCCAAATTCCTAAAAATTCAATAGTATTTCTATTTCGCAACCAATCGGATACAAAAAAATCACCATCTTTAGATTTTAACATATCAGTAATTGATATATAATCTTCATCGTCTATTTTAAAATATGAAATTTTTTGTTTTAAAACCGTTAATTCAGCCATTATACCTCCCTCATTAATCTATTTGCCATTTTATATATCATTAAAAACAAATATATTTATTTATGACTCTATAACACATTCGTAAAATTTTTGACCAATAGTAGTCAAATTTACATATTTATCAGATTTGGAACTAGTATTACTAGAAATCATTATAGTCTTCATAACAGTATTGACAATGCCTAAAGAAGTTAATCTATCTATAGGATATATTTCTATTCCGCTAGTATCAGTTATCTGATGCTTATATATTAAATCAATTATATTAAAGTCGTTTAAAAAAAGCATTTTTATTATTTCTGCAAATTCGCAAAACTGATTCCAATTAATTTTCTCATTTATATAACTCTTATATAAATTTGCTAACATTTGGGATTTTTCCATATCAATTGTTGAATTCAAAATAATAAGAACTCTACCTAATTCTTTTTCAGCTTTTTTTGAATCTGTATTCAACATATCTCGATATTTATTCAATTTTTCTTGATTGATACTTCCAGAATTAAACTGTTTAATAAATGTAAGTGTTTGTTTCAAGAGATTTCTATCATGAATATTTTGATATGTATTTTTAACTCCTACCAACATACTGACAATAGGTAAATCCTTAAATACACCATCGTCCAAAAGGCTATCTATACCTAATTCAGTAATATCTCCAATGGGATCTTTACTTCCATCAAATAGAGACGATGCAAAACTCGGAATTATTTTATCCATTAAAAATACTCCCTTCAAAAAGTTTAACTACCATTATTATACAATAAAATAATCAAATTCTACATATTCTCATCGATATTTACTAACAAATCATATATAAAGAGAACGATGCATTTTAATAGAGAAAACGACACATCCGTTTTTCTCAGATTCTTCTTTTGTATAATATCCACCATCGTACGTATCTTGAACGACTGCCTCTACACTATCGTATTGATTCTTAAAATCTTCATCATAATACTTTGCATAACAATCATACCAATTAGAAAACGTTTCGATATCTGTAACATCTACGACGATTTCTTCATCCAAATCAGGCAATTTCGCAAAACGAATCGTATCACCAACCTTCACCATTTTTCTCTTTTCATCATTTAACCGATATTCTCTTTTTTTCTTTCCCGCTTTTAATTCTTCAAACGATGAAGAATACAATTTCATATTGTGTTCCATACATACCTCCAATAACCAATATTATAAATAGAGCAAGAAAAAAAACAATAATGGAAGAAAAACATACATTGCCAACTTTCATAAAATTGTGGCATTCGGCTTTCCATGATATAATAACTCTAAGGAGGCCACGATGACAAACGAACAAATAGATGATATTCATAAAAGATTGACATTGAAAGTAGCAAAATATATTAAGGCTATTACACAAGAATACGGCAAATTTATTCCCAAAGAGCGACTTTCTTATTTAGGCAATATAAATTATGACGAAATTATTCAAATATACGATTATGGTAATATCAATGGACTCGCAAATCCAAAACATATTTTATTGCCGTTAAATGCGGAAAAGGCTTTAGAAAAAATAAAGACGCTACCTGGTTATGGAAGTGATCCAAGCCATCAAACTTACGATCAAGTAACTGCTATTATAAACGACAATACGTTTGAAACATACGTAAATCATGCCATCGTAACAGGTATGACACTAGAACAGTACTTTGAGGATTTATTGTTACATGAAACGATGCACTTTTGTGGAAGTGACGGTGGCAATTCCTTAAAAGAAGGAATCAACGAATATTTAACTAGAAAACTAGCTCTCAAAAAAGGATTCCACACCAATGGCTGTGCTTATCCCAAAGAAGTGAAAATAGCACACACGCTAGAATCAATATTGGGAGAAGAAGTCATCACTCAAATTGCATTTATCAAGCCGTATGACAAAGTACTATCCTACTTAGAAACCACATTAGGAAAAGATGCTAGTGAATTATACCAAAACGTAACACATGCAATGGATGAAGAATTTTACAATCGATATTATCGTCATATGAACCATTTCGATGGTCTAGAAGGAATCCAAGAAAAAGTTACCAATTACAAACAAATCGATTACTCTAAAGTAGAACAAATCATAGAACAATACCAAAAAAACAAAATCAAGTCAAAATAAAAATTCTAGTGCAAAAGTTAAGTCAACTTCACAACACTAGAATTTTTTATTTTAAACATTAAATGATTGCAAAAAAGCCTAGACACCTATTTTTTAGAATTATCGACAACTAAACTCAATTTATCATATTTTTTCAATGCTTTTAATAATTCATCCTTTGAATGAACTTCCATAAAAATGATAATAGAAGAAAAATTATATGGAAGAACAGAAATAGAATTTTGATTGATAATAATATGTTCAATCGAGTCCCAATAAAGTTTAGCGGATACTTTTCCTGGATATCTGCTCTCAATGCCATCTTCATCTACAACAATTTCAGAATTATCATTCTTTAAATATTCATTCAAACGATATCTCGTTTCAAAGAATAAATAAACGTACATAGCAAACAAAACCAAAGCCATCGAAGCAAACAGAATAAACGGCGGAAAAATCAAACAAATCACAAACAACACTATAAATAAAATCATATAAATAATAAACAAATTGAGTAAAGAATGAACTCTTGTCTTAGGCCTTTTCTTAAAAATGTAATAATTACTTGCAATGTACATAATCTCATTATAATATTTTTTATTTCCCTTTTCGTTACTCTGAATTACCATATGTCTCACCATCCTACTTTTTATTATAACACAACCAATTTTTCTTAAAACAGAAAACTGTTTCTAGAATTCTAAAAATATAGTCAAATGATGAAAAATCAGGTATAATAAACCCCACGGAGTTGAGAACATGAAAAAATATGAAACGTTAATTTTTGATTTAGACAACACATTGATAGACAATAATCAAGCAATGAAGTATGCTCTTATCGCTCTCGTAACACGATTAGGGTTAGAACACAAAGAAAAAGAGTTTGAAGAATGGATGGCATTTGATACAGACTATTGGCATCGATGGGAAAGTGGCCAAGTCATTCTACCAAAATCCGTTCAGACATTAGAAGAAAAACGAGTTTACTTAAGAACCAATTTATTCATTCAGTTTTTTAAGACACAAGGTGTCGAAATCGACTTTCCTACTGCCGTATTTGCATGTAAATTTTACTACGACATGCTAGGAGTAGATATCGTGGAAATCGAAAATGCAAGCGAACTCCTACGAGAATTGAGTCCTAATTATGAAATCTTAATTGCAACAAATGGCAATACCCAAACAGCAGATAAAAAATTGGAAAAAGCCAATCTTCTTCCTTATGTAGAAGATGTCATCAGTTCTGATCAAATTGGTTTTTCAAAACCGACACCGCAATTTTTTGAAGCCTTATTTGAAAGAGCCAAAAATAAAAAGAAAGAGACGATGTTATTAATCGGTGACTCTCTCTCAACTGATATCTTAGGTGGTAATCAAAACGGAATCGATACTTGCTGGTTCAATCCAAATTACGAACAAGCAAAAGAAGAGATACAACCGACGATAACGATTCATAAACTACTTCAACTAAAACGTCACCTAGAACAAAAATGAAAATAAATTTTCATCTCCCAGTCGTTGCCTCCTGGGCTTTCTGCTTCCTAGATAGAGTACCCTCTATT
>UMGO01039991.1_pt1 | contig 11420 bp, 9 predicted proteins | sample 1965301 | NCBI WGS metagenome assembly UMGO01 (sample SAMEA4836074, study PRJEB28245) | human gut metagenome | biome: gut microbiome; material: fecal sample | place: Denmark | collected 2008 | reverse complement strand
TATATCACAAAGCCATTTAATATTCTGGAAGTAAAGGCAAGGATCAAAGCGATCTTACGTCGAAGCGCACATCACGATGTGAAAGAAGAAGAATCAGCAAAGGTTGTAGAATGCAGAGGTTTAAAGATTGACTGCGAAAGCCGCAGAGTGCATATTCATGGCAAAGAAGTGAACCTGACAGCGAAAGAATTTGACTTGTTAGAGTTACTGGTATTTCATCCAAACAAAGTATACAGCAGAGAGGATTTGTTGAATACAGTATGGGGATATGATTATCCGGGGGATGCAAGAACGGTTGACGTGCATATCCGAAGATTGAGAGAGAAGATCGAAGTGAATCCGGGAGTACCGGACTATGTACATACAAAGTGGGGGGTAGGTTACTATTTTCAGTCCTAAGAAGAACAGATTTGCCTTTTTACATAGTATGCAGTTCTTTATTTTCTTGTCAGTTTTCCTTCTGACGACATTAATATCAGTTTTATTTAGTAAGTTGTTAAATGATGGATATCGTCAGAAAACATATGACCAGAAAGTGGATAGTGTGGTCAGTCAGTGTAGCTGGCTTGGTGATCAGGTAGTTGGAGTCGATTTTCATTTAGATGATGGCTCCAACTCTCTTTCTAATCAGATTGATGAACTTGCAGCAAGTATGAATGGGCGGATCATCGTAATTAAGAATAATTATAAGATCATCAAGGATACTCATACAGATTTTCAGTCTAGATTCTTTTTAAATGATAATATATTGGATGTTATGGATGGAAAGAAGACAAGGATTGTATCAGAGAGTGGAAAGTATATCGAAGTGATGGTTCCGATCGTATCAAAAGCTGGAAAGCAGAATCATATCCTGGGAGCTGTGCAGGCGACTGTGCCATCTGAGGATATGATGGGAGCAGTTACGGAGATGGAGCATCGCAGGAATATGCTGCTGGTAGCATGTATCATCTGTGGATTATCAATGGCAATGATCATCAGTTATTTGCTGACGAGAGATTTAAAGAAGATTCAGAGAGATGTTGATTTTATTGCGGCTGGTCATGAAGATGAATCCATTGAAGAGACAGGATTTCTAGAAGTACGCAGTATTGTGCAGCGTTTTAATGAGATTCTTGGAAGAATGCAGACGTTGGAAGATTCAAGACAGGAGTTTGTATCGAATGTATCGCATGAGTTAAAGACACCAATGACATCGATGAAAGTTCTTGCAGATTCCTTAATTCAGCAGGGAGATCAGGTTCCAGCTGAATTATATCGAGAATTCATGCAGGATATCGTTGCTGAGATCGATCGTGAGAACGTGATCATTTCAGATCTGTTATCTCTGGTGAAACTAGACAAGAAAGCAGCGCAGCTTCAGATCACAACAGTAAGTATCAACGAATTGTTAGAGATTATCATGAAGCGTTTAAAACCATTGGCTCTGCAGCGTAATATCGAATTGATCTTTGAAAGTTTCCGTCCGGTAACAGCAGAGATTGATGAAGTGAAGTTGTCTTTAGGGCTTACGAATCTGATCGAGAATGGTATCAAGTATAACAAAGATGATGGGTGGATCCGCGTGACACTGAATGCAGATCATAAGTATTTTTATGTGAAAGTTGCAGATTCTGGTGTTGGAATTCCTGAGGATTGCCAGGATCAGGTATTTGATCGTTTTTATCGCGTGGATAAAGCAAGATCAAGAGATACTGGAGGCACAGGACTTGGATTAGCGATCACAAAGAGCGTTGTTTCTCTTCATAATGGAGAGATTAAGTTATACAGTAAGGTTGGTGAAGGAACAACATTTACACTTAGAATTCCATTAAAGTATAAAGGCTAGGAGGAAGAGATGAAGAAAAGAAAATTATGCATGATCTTTTTGCTTTGTCTGGCTTTGATGACTTTAGTGGCAGGATGCCGGTCAAAAAAAGAAACCAATGACCAAGGCAATCAAAAAGGAACAGCAATTTACTATACAAATAATGATGTTACGAAATTGATCATGAAGAAAGAAAATGTGAAGCTTGAAGGGAATCAGCAGCAGAAAGTGAAGATTTTATTAAAGAAACTTCAACAGACTCCAAAGAGTGATAAGATACGCTCAGTGATTCCAAAGAGAATTATGATCAATGGTGTATCAGTGAATACAAATATCGTTGAGATTGATTTTTCGACAGGGTATAAACGAATTTCAGAGAATAGAGATTTGATCTGCCGTGCTGGTATTGTATATACATTGACTCAGTTAAAAGATATCAATTATGTATCATTTTCAATTTCTGGAGAGCCAATGCTTGATACAGATGGTACAGCAATTGGTGCTCTTGGAAGAGATAGTTTTGTATTTGGTAAGTTGCCAATGAAATAATTTATGAAACAAAGACCGATGGTTCTTATATTTGCCGGAGTGTTATCCGGAACAGCCGTTGTATGGAATATTATGTCCATGACAGCGGCTTTTTATCTATTGACAGGTATTTGTCTGTTGGCGTCCTTGATTTTTAGTGATAGGCGTTATGGATGGGTTGTAGTTGGAATACTTGCAGGAATTTTATTATCGTTAGGTTTTAAGACTTCCATGAAACTTGATCTGATCCAGGTAAAGGAAAAGGCAACAGAATATACAATGGGAAGAGTTTTAGAAGTATCGAAAACAAAGAAGGGAAAGTTAGCAGTACTTTTAAAAAATAAAAATTTGGAGGGGAAGATCCTTTTATATACACCCGAGGATGAAAAAATCATTCCAGGAGATATTCTTCGGTTTCAAGGAGAATTAGAAGAATGGGAAGATGCAGCTAACCCTGGCCAATTTTCAAGCAGACATTATTATTTCAGTAAAGGAATTTACTATCATGTATATTCGAAAAATATTGAGATCGAAGGACATCAAAATATATATTTTCAGGAAAAGATCTTGCAATGTAGAGAGTACATGAAACATCAGTTAGAAATTCAATACAAAAATGAAGTAAGTGATTTCTTAAAGGGGATGTTAATAGGTGATAAAAATGGACTGAGTGATGAGGTTAAAGATGACTTTAAGGAAAGTGGATTAATTCATTTACTTGCGGTATCAGGACTTCATATATCGTTGGCAGGAAGAAGGGTATATAAATTGGTTCGCAAGTGGTGTGGAAATTTTGTAGTTGGTTCACTGGCAGGAATGACAGGCGCAGTGTTTTATTGTATTTTAACAGGTGGATCGGAATCGTCACTTCGTGCAGTGATGATGTTGGGTGTTTACTTCCTGTCAGAGATATTAGGAGAACACTATGATATGATGTCTGCAGGAGCTTTTGCAGGAATTGTCTTACTTATAATGTGTCCGTACAGAATCTATGATACGGGTTTTTTATATTCATTTACAGCAGTTTTTGTGATCGCAATCTATCAACTTGTTAAACCAAAGATGAAAGGTAAATATTATAAGTTGAAGGAATCTTTATCGTTTTGTATTTTTATCCAGATAGGGATGCTGCCATTGATCATATATTTTCAATATGAAGCTCCAGCTTTTTCTTTTCTTGCGAATGTAGCAGCAGTACCACTGGCAACGTGTGCTTTTACTTTAGCTTTTCTTTTGATTTTTTTGCCGTATACCGTATTTCATGAAGCAATCTCATGGATGATCCAAGGGGTTTTGTGGATTTCCAGACAGTCTTATGGGATGTTGACGATCGGACATGTACCATTTTTATGGGTACTCTTATTTTATTTTATGACCGGATTGTGGATATGGAAGAAAAATGGACAAAATCGACATATCAGGATCAGTCTGGCTTATGTTATCATGATCATTTTGATATGGATTCCAATGGCAAGAAGAAAGAGTCTGGCATTTCTTGATGTTGGGCAGGGAGATTGTTTTGTAGCAGATACGAAGTCTGGGGCGATCATATTTGATGGTGGAAGCAGCAGTGAAGATCAGGTTGGAAGATATCGGATTCTTCCGTATATGAAATATCTGGGGTATCAGAAGATTCAGATTGCGGTGATCAGTCATATGGATATCGATCATTATTCTGGGATCAAGGAATTACTTGAGATGGGGAAAATTAAGTATCTTGGGCTTCCAGAGATTCCAAAAGATGAGACAATGAAAAAGATCATAGGTATAGCGAAGAAACGAGGAACAACTATTTTTTATCTTTCAAGAGGAAGGCAGATCACTACAAAAGATGGAAGTTTGAAAGTGTTGCATCCTCAAAAGAACAGTCAGATGGAAAAGAATGCGGCATCGTTGGTAATGCAGGGAAAAATACTTGGATATCGGGTGCTGTTAACGGGAGATGTGGAAAAAGAAGGCGAAGAAGAACTATTATCAGAAGAATTGGAAAGAGCAGATATATTAAAAGCAGCACATCATGGGTCAAAAAATTCCACGAGTAATGAATTTTTACAAAAGGTTCAGCCGAAACAGACGGTCATCTCTTGTGGAAAACAAAATAGATATGGACACCCACATTTAGAAACTATCCACAGACTACAGACATATCGCACAAAGATTTATAGAACAGATCAAAGTGGTGCGATTATTTTTTTCAAAAGAAGAGATGGTTGAAAATCTTCAAAAAAAAAGGTATACTATCAAAAGCTATAGAAAGAGATGCAAAGAATATGAAGAAAATATTAGAAGATATCAAGACAAATACATACGAACGTTTTTATCTATTCTACGGGGAAGAAAAATATATGATCTCCCAGATGAAAAACCAGTTAAAGAAAGCATTAGTTTCAGAAGATGATACGATGAACTATTCTTATTTTGAAGGAAAAAGGGCTGATGCGATAGAGATTGTTGAACTTGCTAAAACACTGCCGTTTTTTAGTGATCATAGGTTTTTGATCTTGGATGAAACAGGACTTGGAAAGAAAAGTGATGATACGTTTATTGAAGGATTAAAGGAAGCCTCGGATACAAGTGTTGTGCTTTTTATAGAAGATAGTGTAGATAAGCGTTCAAAGATTTATAAATTTCTTTCGAAGGAAGGACATGCGGTATGTTTTGAATCTGCTGGAGATAAAGAATTATCCAGATGGCTGATCTCATTGCTTAAGAAAGAAGGAAAACAGATGTCATCTGCAACGATGCGAAGTTTTTTATATCGCTGTGGATCTGATATGTATACTTTAAAAAATGAATTAGAGAAATTGATCTCCTATGTTGGAGAGAGAGAAGAAATTACGATCCGTGATCTGGAAGAGTTGACATCTTCTCAGACGACAAATCAGATCTTTGTGATGCTTGAGGCAATTGCGAGAAAGCAAAGAGAAAAAGTATTGACACTATATTATGATCTGATCGAGTTAAAGGAATCACCATTTGGAATTCTGGCATTGTTAGTCAGACAGTGTAATCAGCTGCTTCAGGTGAAAGATTTAGATTGTCTTGGAAAGAGCAATGGGATGATCGCAAAGCAGATGAAAGTTCCAGCATTTGTTGCAGGAAAGTTAAAAGATCAAGCGAAAATGTTTTCAATGGATACACTCAGAGATATGATCGAAGCATGTGCAAAAACTGATGAATCAATTAAAACAGGAAAGATCAGCGACAGAGTTGGGGTAGAACTATTGTTGATCCAGTTCAGTCAGAAATAAATCAATCAATTTAAGATAGAAGAAGTCTAGTATAATAAAAATGATGAAAAAAAAGAAGCCTGACGGTGGCTTCTTTTTTTCGGGTTAATTTTATTAAAATTCGTTTCTTGATATCTGATTAAGCAATAGCGTTAACGGCTTTAGATAAACGAGCAATCTTTCTAGAAGCTGTATTCTTGTGGAAGATTCCTTTAGAAGTAGCTTTGCTGATTTCAGAAATGCAAGCTGTTAAAGCTTCAGAAGCTGCTGCTTTATCGTTAGCTGCGATCGCTGCTTCTACTTTTTTGATATATGTTTTAACTTTAGTTTTGATTGCTTTATTTCTTTCTGTTTTTGTGTTGATAACTTTGATTCTTTTTTTTGCTGATTTAATATTTGCCAAAGTGGGCACCTCCAATATGATAACTTAAATTTCTTTCTTTTCTTGAATCTTGTCTATAGCGAGACACGGTTAGCTATACACAAAACATACTGTTATATCTTATAGAAAATGATTGAATTTGTCAATATCTTTGGGGAAAAAATGTAATATTTTTTTAAAAACAATCACATACTAGAGAAAAAAGGAGGCAAAATCAATGCAAAATCGTACAGATCTGGCACTGGAATTAAAAGAAGAGAAGAATATTGGCTCTGCACAGTCAGGAATTATCGTAAAGACAAGAATTGATACAACGAATCATATAAAAGAAACAAAGATCATCATCAAAAACAAAAAAGGGGAGGACTCTTTAGGAAAACCAAAGGGAACCTATATTACGATCGAAGCGAAAGATCTGTCAACAAACGATGGTAGTTTTCATAAAGAAATGAGTGAAGCATTGTTTTTAAATTTAAAGGAAATGTTAAACAAAAAGAAAAAAATACTGATCGCAGGACTTGGAAATGCTGATGTGACAGCGGATTCGTTAGGGCCTAAAGTTGTGAACAATCTATATATTACAAGACATTTGCAAAAAGAGGGGATTGGAAATTATCAATTTGAACTAAGTGCGATCGCACCGGGGGTTATGGCACAGACGGGAATTGAAACAAGTGAGATTTTAGAATCATTAGCAGACCGGATAAAACCAGATGTTGTTATCGTGATCGATGCTCTGGCGGCCAGAAGTTATAGCAGGTTAAATAAAACGATTCAGATCAGCGATACGGGAATTGCACCGGGTTCAGGTGTTGGAAACCATAGGAATGAGATTACACAGCATACGATTGGTGTTCCAGTTCTTGCAATTGGTGTTCCAACGGTAATTTCTGTTCCAGCGATCATTCATGATGTTTTTGGAGAAAAATCTCTGGAAAATGTTTCTGAAAATATTGATGAAGAATTTATTTCCATGCATGTTACACCAAAAAATATTGATGAATCTATGAAACGGATCAGTTATACGATATCTGAAGGAATCAATCATTTACTGCATAATTAAAATATGAATGAATACAATGAAAGTATGGAGAAAAGAAAGAGATGGATATTGAGTATTACGATCGGTTGTTTTCTGATCATTTTTTTTAGTCAGAAGATCAATGCGCAGGGAATGGTTTTAGAATTCATGGATCATTATTATCATGGAATCATGACAGGATTTTTTCCGGCAGTATCTAAGACGGAAGTGACATTTTCGGGAAATATTCTATCGGACATGGTCTGTATGTATTATCAGGAAACAGTACCAATCTTACAATATCGCACAGATTATAAGGATAAAAAAGAAGAAGATCTAGTACAGCAAGATTATTATTTTCAGGATGATGAAACAACGGATGAGGTGGTAGAGGAGGTAAAAAAAGAAGAAAAGTTGTTTCATGCAAAAAAATGGGAAAATTCAAAATATTTAAGAAAATATATTTATCAGATCGACAGTACGACAATGGCGACAGAAAATGAGTTAAATGGAAAAGTTTTATTAAACACGAACTTAAAATTAAGGAAATCTGATGAACCGCAGATTTTAATTTATCATACACATGGGAGTGAGGCATACCGTGGCAGCAGGAAAGGAAGAAAATCAGATACTGTGATCGGTGTTGGAGATGTTTTAACGAAGAGATTGGAGCAAAAAAATATCAAGGTTGTACATGATCGTAACATTTACGATGAAAAAAACGGAAAAGAGGAGCGATCCAAGGCTTATAATTATGCAGCAACTGCAATTGAAAAGAATCTAAAAAAATATCCATCCATTCAGGTTGTGATCGATCTGCACAGGGATGGAGTCAATGAATCGACAAAGCTTGTGACGAGACAAAATGGAAAGAGAATGGCGCAGATCATGTTTTTTAATGGAATGAGCCGTACAGCAACAAATGGAAATATCAAATATTTAAAGAATCCAAATAAGCAGACAAATCTTGCGTTCAGCCTGCAATTGCAAGCACAGGCTGCTTTGAAATACCCTGGATTTACACGAAAAATTTACGTAAAAGGATATCGTTATAATCTGCACTACAGAGGAAGAAGCTTGTTAGTGGAAGTTGGTGCGCAGAATAATACGTTATCAGAAGCAAAAGCGTCTATGAGTTTACTTGCTGAATTATTAAATAATGTGTTATACTAAAATGGAGTGTCTGAAAAGACATATGTACTTGAAATATAATTAGGAGGAACTTATGGCAATAGATCAGAGTAAAATACGAAATTTTTGTATTATCGCACATATAGATCACGGAAAATCAACATTAGCAGATCGAATCATTCAGATGACAGGAACATTAACGGATCGAGAGATGCAGGAGCAGGTTCTTGATAACATGGATCTTGAAAGAGAACGTGGGATTACGATCAAATCGCAGGCAGTACGAATTGTTTATAAAGCTGACGATGGGGAAGAATATATTTTTAACTTGATCGATACACCGGGACACGTGGACTTTAATTATGAAGTATCACGAAGTCTTGCAGCATGTGAGGGAGCAATCCTTGTTGTCGATGCTGCACAGGGAATAGAGGCACAGACATTGGCAAATGTTTATCTTGCGATTGATCACGACTTAGAAGTTATGCCGGTTATCAACAAGATCGATCTTCCGAGTGCAGATCCAGAGCGTGTTAAAGCAGAAATTGAAGATGTGATCGGAATCGATGCAGAAGATGCACCTCAGATTTCTGCAAAAAGCGGACTAAATGTAGAACAGGTATTAAAGCAGATCGTAGAGAAGATTCCATCACCAGAGGGTGATAAGAATGCACCATTACAAGGATTGATCTTTGACAGTATGTATGATGCATATAAAGGAGTTATCATCTTTACAAGGATCAAAGAAGGAACGATCAAAGTCGGAACAAAGATGAAGATGATGGCAACTGGAGAGAGTGCAGAAGTTGTAGAAGTTGGTACATTTGGGGCAGGAAGATTCAATCCATGTGATGAACTGACAGCAGGGATGGTTGGATATGTTACAGCCAGCCTTAAAAATGTACAGGGAACCAGAGTTGGTGATACGATTACAGATGCAGATGACCCATGTGCTGAACCACTTCCAGGATACAAAAAAGTAAATCCTATGGTATATTGTGGACTATATCCAACAGATGGAGCAAAATATCCGGATTTAAGAGATGCATTAGAAAAATTACAGTTAAATGATGCAGCACTACAATTTGAAGCAGAGACATCCGTTGCGTTAGGATTTGGATTTAGATGTGGATTTCTTGGATTATTGCATTTAGAGATCATTCAGGAACGTTTAGAGAGAGAATATAACTTGGATCTTGTAACAACAGCACCAGGCGTTATTTATCGTGTATATAAGACGGATGGAAGTATGATCGAATTAACGAATCCATCCAATCTTCCAGATCCATCCGAGATCGACCATATGGAAGAACCAATCGTAACAGCAGAGATCATGGTAACTTCTGAGTTTGTTGGAGCGATCATGGGATTATGTCAGGAAAGACGAGGCGTATATCTTGGAATGGAGTATATGGAAGAGACAAGGGCATTACTTCGTTATGAACTTCCATTAAATGAAATCATTTATGATTTCTTTGATGCATTAAAATCACGTTCCAGAGGTTATGCATCCTTAGATTACGAAATGAAAGGATATCAGACATCAAGACTTGTAAAATTAGACATTTTGATCAACAAAGAAGAAGTTGATGCGCTTTCTTTTATTGTACATGAAGATACCGCGTATGAGCGTGGACGTAAGATGTGTACAAAATTAAAAGAAGAAATTCCAAGACATATGTTTGAAGTACCGATTCAGGCAGCGATTGGAAGTAAAGTCATTGCAAGAGAAACTGTCAAAGCAATGAGAAAAGACGTTCTTGCCAAATGTTACGGTGGAGATATCTCCCGTAAGAGAAAGCTGTTAGAGAAACAGAAGAAAGGAAAGAAACGAATGCGTCAGGTAGGAAATGTTGAAATTCCACAGGAAGCATTCATGAGTGTTCTGAAGTTAGATGAAGACTAATACGATCGAGCTTTATATTCATATTCCATTTTGTAAAAGTAAGTGCAGATATTGTGATTTCTGTTCCTTTCGGGCAGAGGAGGGAACGATCCATGCATACCTGGGGAAACTAAAAGAAGAACTGATTTTCTGGGGAAAGAAATTAGCGGCACGAGACGTTGTAACCGTCTTTATTGGAGGCGGAACGCCATCATATCTTAGAAGAGAAGATATTCAAATGATTTGTGAAACTATATTTGAACATTTTCATATTTGTGAGGATGCTGAGATTACGATTGAAGCGAATCCAGGAACAGTAGATTTAAAAAAACTATGTACATATAGGGAAAATGGGATCAACAGGATCAGTTTTGGATTGCAGTCAACAGTGAAAGAAGAGTTGGAGTATCTGGGAAGAATTCATACCTATGAAGAATTTTTACAAAGTTTCGATTGGGCAAGACAAGCTGGATTTTTGAACATCAATGTTGACTTGATGAGTGCGGTGCCGAAACAAACATTAACTTCTTATGAAGAGAATTTAAGAAAAATAGCTAAACTTTCTCCAGAACATATTTCTGCGTATAGTCTGATCATTGAAGAGGGAACACCTTTTTACGAAGATAACAAGTTAGAGGAACTTCTTCCATCAGAAGAAGATGAAGTTTTAATGTATCGAATGACAGAAAAGATTTTAAACGAATATGGTTACGACAAATATGAGATTTCAAATTATGCAAAGCCAGGTTTTGAAAGCAGACATAATCTTGGGTATTGGTCCCATATTCCTTATTTGGGAGTGGGGCTTAATGCCTCTTCGTATCTGGATGAGAAACGTTTTGAGAATCCCTCCGATATGAAAGACTATTTAGAGATTCAATCGTTCGGAGATGCATATGAAGGAGCCCGTTCGTTATCAGTTTATGAACAGATGGAAGAATTTATGTTTCTTGGACTTCGAAAGACGAAAGGCATTTCGAAGAAAGAGTTTATAGAACGTTTTGGCTGCTCCATGGATTCTGTCTATGGAAAGCCATTGATAGAATCCATGAAACAAGGCATGATGAAAGAAGAAGGAGACCGAGTTTTTCTGACGCAAGATGGTACCTTAGTCAGTAATCAGGTCTTATGTGAATTTTTATTTGACGAGGAAGTTTAAGGATACAAGTTTATCAAAGATCCATTAATTTTTTTAGATTGATCTGCCCCCAGCCCTGATGGTGTCTGGGGGTTTTTAATTTGTCGCAGTTTTTTCGCAGTTTCATTTTTATATCCTTATTGGTGTAAAAAGGATATTTTTCGAGCAAGAGAGCAAAAGAACCAGAGACGACAGGGGTTGCCATGGAAGTACCACTTTTGATAGTATAGCGGTTATTTAAGGAACACGAAAAAATATTTGTTCCAGGGGCAACAACATCCGGCTTCATAACGCAGGA
>UMGO01049899.1_pt1 | contig 11639 bp, 7 predicted proteins | sample 1965301 | NCBI WGS metagenome assembly UMGO01 (sample SAMEA4836074, study PRJEB28245) | human gut metagenome | biome: gut microbiome; material: fecal sample | place: Denmark | collected 2008 | reverse complement strand
TTGCCAACTTCTCCTTGGTATGAAGAATACTTGCGTTTACGCCCCACTTTAGGTACTCTCCCTCTTGTCTTCTCAATTCATATATTTGAACTTTATCTTCATAAGCTAATTTCATAATAAAACACCCCAAAAGGTAGATTGTTTCTGTCTAACTTTTGGGGTTTAGTTCAAAAAACTTCAAGAGTGTTTTCTTATAGATAAACTAAGACTAACCTAGCTCCTAATATCTCTGGTAACTAAAAAAGGAGTGAGACAGAACAAATGTTCTGCCTCACTCCCACAAAGATCAAAAAGCTACTACACCATGTAGGTATTTCGATGTTTATTCAAATGCTAGACAATTTTGTCCTAACATTTGCTTAGGATGTTTTTTCTACACTAAGGATTTCAACAGAGTAGCTACCTGCTGGTGATTCGATAGCTACTTTATCTCCAACTTTCTTACCAATCAAGGCTTGAGCAATTGGGCTTTCATTTGAAATTTTACCTGAGAAAATATCAGCACCGGCTGCACCAACGATATGGTAAGTATCTTTGTCGCTTGTACCAACTTCTTGCACAACAACTGTTTTACCAATCGCAACTTCGTCATTGGCAACAGCATCACTATCAACGATCTCTGCGTAACGAATCTTTGTTTCAAGAATTTGAATTTGACCTTCAATAAAGGCTTGCTCATCTTTAGCCGCCTCATACTCAGAGTTTTCTGAAAGGTCACCATAAGAACGGGCAATCTTGATGCGTTCTACAACTTCTGGGCGACGTACGAGTTTGTACTCCTCCAATTCTGCTTCAAGTTGTTTTTTTTCTGCTAGGGTCATTACATATGTTTTTTCTGCCATTTTTTTCTCTTTCCTATTTTTTAGCCAGTTGGTTTGAAATCAAACTCAGTAGTCAGTGACTGAATTTTAATTAACCAATAAGACTATTTATCTTTTAGTTTGCTATTAATATAAGTTTCAACATTATGCTGGTGCTCTTCATAGCTCTCAGCAAAATAGACATTACCAGTTGATACATCCGCCACAAAGTACATGTACTTGGTAGAAGATGGATTGATAACCGCTTCTATTGCCGACAGACTAGGACTATCTACAGGACCAGGCATCAACCCTTTATGAACATAATCATTATAAGGGGAGTCAATATTCGTATCAATCGTTGTATCTTCTTTCAAGGTCGTTTCTTGACCAAGTTTTCCAAGAACATAAAGAACCGCGATATTACTTTGCAGGGCCATGTCTGAATTAAGACGATTATAGAAAACGCTAGCAATGTTTTTACGGTCATCATCAGTTGCTCCCTCTTTTTCAACAAGAGAAGCTAGAGTCAAGATTTCATTAACGTTGTGGTTACTTGATAAAATTGTTGCATAGTATGGTGATAGGTGGGTATCCATCGTAGATAGCATTTCCTCTACCAAAGATTCCACCGTCGTATCGTCATGAATATTATAAGTCGCTGGAAACAGATACCCCTCTAGGACATACTTAGCATCTGTAGAATTCGGAAGGTTTGCCAACAAGGTTGGGTACTTCGCTTTCATCTTAGTAATGAAAGCATCATCCTTCATAAGTTTCAAGAAGTCTTTTTCCTTAAGTCCAGTAGATGAATGTTTACCTTTTTTAGCTGATGAATTAACTTCAACCGCCTTGGCGATTTTCTCAATGGTGTATCCTTCTTTAACCAAGACTGTACCCAGAGATGGTTCCTGAGGCTTATCACTTCCTTTTTTCTGAAGTGCCTCAATAATTTCATCCATAGTCATACTAGGCTGAAGGTTATAGTAACCACTTTTTAGATTTGAAATGTTCTTAAACTTGGTATAGTAATTAAAGACTTTACCAGATTTAATGACACCAGCTGATTCCAACAACTGACCGATGTAACTGCTACCTGAATTTTCAGGAATTTCAACACTAATAAACTTAGTCGACTTGACATCTTTTGCACCAACTGCATCACTAACATATCGATAACCAAAGAATCCAGCTAATGATAAGATAAGAATCAAGAAGACAATGATGTTTCTTGCAACTCGTCCTGCACGACGATTATTTTTATTGAGTTTTTGATTTCGGTTGGAGCATGAAATCGGTTCTTCGTTGATGATTCCGTCCTGTTTAACATCTTTTGGCGAAGACTTTTTCTTCTTCACTTTCTTACGTTTCTTTTTGTTAGATTTTTCAGAGGCTGCTGCTAAAGCAATACTCTCATCACCCTCATTGCCATCAGTTACTAGATCTGACTGAACTCTTACTGGTTCAGAGTGATTACTTACTGTATGATGTTCCCGCAAAAATGCTTCTTTTTGACGTTCTGATGTCATCTTGGACACCAATTCTTTAGGATTCGTGTAGATAGCTTCTTTAGCCTTAGCTTCAATAAGCTCCTTAGCAACATCTGCAGGAATATATTCTTCCTCTGATTCCGCGTTAAGACTAGTTTCCCAAACTGGACGTTTAAAACGACGTTTCAATATTTCAGTCTCCTGAGGAATACTTAAATTTTTCTCCTTATCAACTTGCTCTTTAGGACTTGATATTACGTTTGAATGGACATCAGGGGCTGAAGAATCAGCTTGAGAATTAGAAGACAAGTCAACACTATATTGAAAATCTCGAACCGTCTCAGAAGTCATAGTTTTAGCTATAGCACTATGAGCAACAGAATGAGAACTCAAATTTTGGTTACTTACTTTATTTGACGCTGATCCAGAATCTATTGCATGGCTATCAGCTGACATTGAAAGTGGTGTCTCGGGAACAGCTGCACTTTTTTTATGCTCCTCCTCACGAAGAGAACGGAGCCGTGTCGCTTCTTGTAAATCTCGAAGAATCTGATTTTTAAAGCTTAGGCTATCTTCAGCAGATTCCGAGTATTCATTATGCTTGTCCGTCAAGGCATACCTCCTCTATAGTAACAAACGCCATTATATCTTAAAAAACCAGTTAATGCAAATCAATTGGTTCTTTGTCACAGTAACGTAACACTGGTATTACTAGCCTTCTGGGTTCTCCCAGACCATATTATACCAAATACTATCGCCATGGTTTGATTTGGACTCACCTTCGTCAATGAAACCATTCATCTCATAGTAGGTAATCAGGTAATCATGACAAGTCAAGCTAATCCTTTGACGTTTTTGAGCAATAGCCAGGTCTTTAAAAACTGCAATCAAGGATGTTCCAACACCTTGCCTTTTAAAGTCTTTGGAGATAGATAAACTAGTAACCGCGATATAGCCTCCTTGACTAGCATTAGGAGTTACCTTGTAGAACAAGTCATCTGTAAGATATCGTTCCGAAATCACAGGTCCTTCGATATAATCAGCTACAGTGCCATCAATTTCAGCAATTAGGAAAGTATCGCAAATTGTCTCTAAACGCTCTGCAAGAGCCTCTGGTGTAGCAGCCTCTTCAGGCGAAAAATTTATCTTGTTCGATACAAACAACATCAGTCCAATCATTCGTTCTAGCGTGTCGAATAATCATCTAAGATTCCTTTCTATCCAAGAGAAAGAGCCGAGCGAAATCGCTACAGCCCTTAATATATTACATGTGGGTTTGCAAGCTTGCTAGGAGCTCTTCAAATGAACGTTCATAAAGTTGGATGTCCCCAGCTCCCATAAAGACATAGACAGCATTGTCATGGTCAAGGAGAGGTGAAACATTCTCAACTGTAACCACTTTAGCAGGTTTATTGATCTTAGCGGCAAGATCTTCAACCTTTACATCACCGTGGTCAACTTCACGCGCAGAACCATAAATTTGTGCCAGATAGACAGCATCCGCTTCATTTAAAGCCTCAGCAAAGTCATCAAGAAGAGCAATGGTACGGGTAAAAGTATGTGGTTGGAAAATAGCAACAATCTCTTTAGATGGGTACTTTTGACGTGCTGCATCTAGTGTTGCAATAATTTCAGTTGGGTGGTGAGCAAAGTCATCGATGATAACAGTATCACTAATAATTTTCTCTGTGAAACGACGTTTAACCCCTGAGAAAGTTTTTAGATGTTCAGCAACTAAGGCCATGTCAAAACCAGCTACATACAAGTTAGCAATAACCGCAGTTGCATTCAAGATATTGTGACGACCATAAGCTGGTACATGGAATTCCCCTATGATTTGTCCATCATGCTTCACCTTGAAGTTAGACCCCGTGGTTGTACGAATAATATCTGTTGCCATGAAGTCATCATTTTCTTCAAATCCATAATAATAGATTGGTGCATTGGATGTAATTTTACGGAGGTTAGAATCCTCACCGTAAACAAAGAGCCCTTTTTGTACTTGCTTTGCATAATCATCGAATGCTGAGAAAACATCATCAATACTTGTAAAGTAATCTGGATGGTCAAAGTCAATGTTAGTGATAATTGAGTAAGCAGGATGGTACGGCATGAAATGACGTTCATATTCATCTGCTTCAAAGACAAAGTATTGCGCATTGGCAGAACCACGTCCTGTTCCATCACCGATAAGGTATGACGTATCTGTGATGTTTTTCATAGAGTGTGACAAGAGTCCTGTCGTAGAGGTCTTACCATGTGCACCAGCCACACCAAAGCTAGTGAACTGATTCATGAAATGACCCAAAAATTCATGGTAACGCTTGAACTTATAACCATTTTTAATGGCATAAGCAATTTCAACGTTGTTATCTTCACGAAAAGCATTCCCAGCAATCAATTCAACATCTTCAGTGATGTTTTTTTCATCGAAAGGAAGGATTGGAATGCCCGCTTGCTCAAGACCACGTTGAGTGAAGTAGTATTTTTCCACATCGGAACCTTGAACCTTGTGTCCCATTTGATGGAGCATCAAAGCCAAAGCCGACATACCAGATCCTTTAATTCCAATAAAATGATAAGTTTTTGACATAGTTTCTCCTTGCAATCAAACTGCGATTAATTTGCATCTTCTAAATGCGTCAAATTTAGTTCTTGAGCAATTCGGTGTTCACGGTGAATTTGACGTTCTGTGTAATTATAAACCTGGCTACGTTTCAAGAAGTCATAGCTATTTTTCTTGACGTTCTTACGAGATGGATTACTAGGTTGTTGATAAGTTGGAGCCACTTCTGCCAAGATATAAGTATCTTGTTTCAGACGATTTGCCAAGTGATGGATTTTTGAGTGTTTACCATTTGGTGCTAATGTTCTCTTAATAGCACTTACAGGAGCTCCCAAGATAGACGTCATCACTGGCTCCTTATCCGTCGTTACAGCAACTGCCTCAACAGTAGCCTCAAAGCTTGGCTTATTTTCTACCTTAGGCTTAGCAGCTAGTGAACGGATATTCGTAGATTTAGTTGATTGAGCTTCTTGGCGTAGGTATTTTTGGCGTTTATCACGTACGTCACGCTTCGCCTTTTCACGGGCTTCTTCAGCATAAGTCATTCCATCCTCTTGTGTTTCAGCTCGGTCTGGAGCCTGCTTACGTTTATGAGGCTTAGCTGACAAGAAATCATGGTTCAGAAAGAAATCGTTATAGTCCTTATCCTGATAAGGACCACGGATATTAGTGATTAAATCTTCATTTTCGTATAAACGCATAGAGATAGGTTCTTGCAAGCAAGATTCTCCGTCCGGAATCAACGGAAATTGTCGTCTTTGGCGATGCATAAAAGACTTCCTTTCGTTTTCGAGATGATACGTATCTTAATATAAACAATCGGGAATGGGGAGATACGTCTTGCAATATTCTATTATAGCCTAATTCAAAAGATTTGCCTAGTGTCATTTTTATATCTTAGTATTCCAATATTAAGTATAACAGATTAAGATATTGCAATACCAAGAATTTCTTTAATATCCTCAACTGTCATGCTAGCACAGCTTTCATTGCCATCTAATACTGTTGTAACGAGATTTTTCTTACCTTCTTGAAGCTCAAGAATCTTCTCTTCGATAGTACCTCTTGTAATCAAACGGAAAACTTCGACATTTTGTTTCTGACCTATACGATGAGCACGACTAATAGCCTGCATTTCCACCGCTGGATTCCACCAAAGGTCAATCAGAATAACTGTATCAGCACCAGTCAAGTTGAGCCCTACCCCCCCTGCTTTTAAAGAAATCAAAAAGGCATCTCGACTCCCCTGATTGAAGGCTCTGGTCATCTCCTGACGACTATCAGATGGGGTCGACCCTGTTAGCTTATAAGAGGAAATACCTAACTCTTGTAAAAGTTCCTCTGTAATATCTAACATCCCACGAAATTGTGAAAAAATAAGGACACGATGGTCTGATTCCTTAATTTGACTAAGTAGGTCTCTAAGACTATCTAATTTCCCACTATCACCAGCGTAATCCATAAAGAGGGCTGGCGTGTCACAGATTTGGCGTAAGCGGGTAATTCCTGACAAGATTTCCACCTTACGACGATTGATTTCCTGATCACTTGCTGAAATTAAACCTTGTTGCATCTGTTGCAATTGTGCTAAATAAATAGCCTTTTGACTATCCGACAATTCACTTTGGTGCGTAATTTCAATCAGGTCCGGTAAATCAGGAAGAACCTCATCTTTTTTACGTCTAAGAATAAATGGAGTAATGTACCGGGCCACTTCCATAGGTGTTAGCTTAAGAAAAGTTTTCTTAGCTGGTAAAAGCCCTGGTAAAACAATCTGGAAAATAGACCAAATCTCCAACAAATGATTTTCAATAGGCGTTCCAGATAGAGCTAGGCAATGCGGAACAGAAAAATCACGTAAATATTGAGCAATCTTCGTCTGAGTATTCTTCATGACCTGTGCCTCATCTAGAATGAGATAATCATACTGACCAGCCTTATAAACATCAAAATCCTGACGGAATGAAGCATAGCTAGTAATAATAATCTGATGGTCTTCTGCAATGATCTCATCACGTTTTGGCTTAAGTCCATAAGAAACTGCTACATCTAACTGAGGAGCAAATTTTTTAAACTCATCCTGCCAATTGTAAATTAAACTCGATGGCGATAGAACCAAGACTCGTTGTCCATCCTCTAAATGTGCAGAAAGATAAGCAATGGTCTGTAAAGTTTTCCCCAACCCCATATCGTCGGCTAAAATACCACCAAAACCATAGTGATGCAACATTGATAGCCATTGAACTCCTCTTTCTTGGTAAGGACGAAGGTCAACTTCTACATGATAGGATGGCAAGTCGAATGTTTCCGGTTTTCTCAAATGTTGCGCTAGCTGTTGAAAATCTTCTGAAAAACGAACAGAATCATTTTCTGAAAGAGAGTCCATCAATTGATAGGCGGCTAATTGATGGAGTTCTAGATGCCCTTCCCCCGAATAACGGGCCCTCAAAGTTCTTAGACTCTCACTGATACGTTGTGTCCCCTCATCAAAGACAATCAACTGACCACTACGATTAACAAAGTAGGGCGCTCTGTCCATCAAAGCTTCTAAAGCATGATCCACATCCTCATCATCGAGACTTGAAAAATCAAACGAAATATCTAATAGATTTCCTTGACGCTCTACCTGAATTTGTGGACTCTGTTCAACACGTAAGTCACGCAACTCCTGTCCAATAAGAACTGGCCCTGCATTTTCAAAAGCTGGTAGAGTATTTATAAAGAAATCATAGAGCTCTTGATTGCTATTTAAGCGTTTAGATGACTGAAAATCAGGGGTAAATCCATGTTTAACCATCAAACGAAAAATAGCCTGTTCATTACGATAGTTACTAGTAAAGCCTAAATGACTTAACTCATAACGATTATCCACAACATATCCATCAAAATCAAAAGCCAATGTGAGCACAACCTCGCGTTCACCTTTCAAATCAAAGCGAAATCTCGGGGTGAAATCTTTGATATTAAACGCTTTTGGGGCTTTAACCGGTCCCATAGTCTTAAAATCAGAAAGACTAGCAGCTAAGATAGCTTGTTCTTCTAGATTAAAACTGACATGTTTATTCAAATCGCTTCCGATAGGGAGAGAACGTAAGCCAAGCAAAATTTTTTGCTGTTTTCTATTAAGACGATAGAAAACACCCTGATAAAAGATAATACGATTATTAAAAAATGTTTGGCTATTTTTCTCAGCAACAGTCAATTCAATCATTTTGGGCTCGACACAAATATCAAACGAGAAAAGATTGGCTTCAGCAGTCAAGTCCTCTACCAAAAAGCTGCGATATTCAATACCTTCCCATTCAAACCTGAAGCCATCCAAATCTTGCATCAACCTCAATCCCTCCTCAAAAAAACCATAGGGGAGACTAAGGTGTCGTGCATTATTCGGTAAAATAAAGGTTAAATTTGTTTTGGCTTCATCTGGAATCATCCGTCCTAAAAAGTCTAAAAATGCTTGTGAAGCCTGGTCAAACTGAATGAGTGATAGAGGTTCATAGTAATTCTTACCTATCTGATAATAGCCTTCAGTCTCTATAAGCTTGAGGAAGGCTGGGATATCTCGAACAACGTAAGAACGTTCGTCCGGTAAGCGACGTAAACGTAAACTCCACCAAATCTCTGAACCAAAGGTAGATTCCTCTCCCTCTACCGTGAGGCTATATCTAACTGTATCATCCTCATTCAGAGAAAGGCTCTCTAAAAATAAACCACCAAAAGAACGCCCCCGCTCTTGGTCCTGGGCGGACTCTTGTTTCTCCTCTAATTTTGCTAAGAGACGCTGGCCCTCCTTAGCATTTTTTAGATAGTACTCAACCGCTGCCAAATGGGAGCAATAGCCTTTTTGAGCGAAAAAATCACAGTCACACATGATTTCAGGATCATCGAGTGCATAAATTAAATGATGTTGGCCAACCGTCGTGTCCAACTGAGTTTCTGAGACCTGACTAATGGCAATTAAACCCTTTTCAAAAAGTTTAATTCCCTCATTACGGACTCTACCCGGAATCAATTTCGCCATAGTATTCACCCCTATCTTATCCCCCTATTATAGCACAAAACTCTTATAAATTCGGACTTCACAAAGATAAAACAAAAAAAACACTCCCTAGGGAGTGTCGTCGATTTTTATTAATAATCAAGTTTATCTGAGTGACCTGAACCATTGCCTACATAGTAACCTGTCTTACAGTTGATACTAAAGAGATAAGTTCCATCTGGAAGGTACATGTTGTAGTAACCATTTCCGTTGATGATGTTGACTGGCTCAAGGATAAAGTTATCTCCTGAGAAGTACCCACGTGAGTGAGATGTTGCAATGATCTTATCAAGAACACCATCAGCCCAAGTCCAAGCTGGATTACTTGTATCCGCTACTACGTTTGCATTATAAGGCACACGAGAGCGATCACGTTGAAGGATAGATGGATTGTAATTCATGATGCCACGTGTCACAACTGTTGAAGTTGCAGCTGTACCACTAGAAACTCCACCAGCCGCACCTGTTACACCTGAATTAGCTGCTCCAGATGTGTTATCTCCCGAAGGAGTAGCGGTATTAACACTTTCAGAAGCTGTCACTGCAGACGTTGCACTTGCAGCCTTACCCTTTTCTTCAAGCTGTGTTTTACCGCCCTTAATGACTTCTTGGATAATGCTATCAAGACTAGCATTGCCAGTATTTGTTACACGTTCTGAAAGATCATTAAAGTTTGCATCAGATTTAACTGAGATAGAGGCATTATAGCTACCGTCTACAAGAGCATCTGATTCATACTTACTATTGACTTTTTCAATAGCTTCGATTTGTTTCTTCAAGTTATCGTATTTGGTCTTAGCTGCATCATAATACTTGGTTTTTTCCAATTTTTTAAGTAGTTTTTCCAAGTCTGATAGCTTACCAAATTGATCATTAGCTAGTTTTGTTTGCTCATCATCTGTGAAGAAATTCTTATACATGTCTTCGAAGGCTTTATTATCAGAAGCTGATGCGCCCTTGCTTGATGATGATATCACTGCTGAAGAAGCAGTGCTTGTAGTTTTCGCAGATTGGCTATGTGTTACTTTATAAAGAGCATAGCTCCCACCAATTATAGCTAGAGCAAGAACCGTGAGAGCACCGATAACAACACCCTTACGGCGATAAACTGGAATATCACCATCAAAGACACCTTTATGAGATGGAGAAATAGACCCTGAAGAGATTTTATCTTCTGCTGATGGACGACTAACTGTCATAGACACTTTTGGTGTCGCTTTTGCTTCATCAGCTTTAACTCCTGTTACACCAGCAACTGTTGTGGCAATAGCGTCTGAGTCGATTGTTTCTGAGACTTCAACATCTTCCAACAGAGGTTTAGAAGCTTGTGGTTCAGAAGCCTCGTCATCAGCAGGTAAAGTACTTTCTGGTTCCGGATCATCAACATTGTCTACCATAGCAGTGTTATCAACTTGTTGATTAGTTGAGGTAGTCGTCGCAGTAAGGGCTTCACCAAGATCAAATTTTTCTGCTTCTGACGTGATAAAACGATCAGCATTAGTTGATGTTATGATGGTTTCAGAGCTTTCACTTTCTGGTTTCACAGTGATTTCAGAGTCAACAGGAGCTTGAGTATCATCTGCCTTAGTTTCAGTTGTGCCAAAACCAGATGTAATAGGTGTTACTGTTTCGTCAGCAGTCGTTGAGTTAGTTGACTCATTAGCCAATGTTTGACCAATCAAACCTGAATCAGCAAATTCCTGACGTTGCTTTTGAATGAAGGCATCCAAGGGTGATGTATCGCCATCTGCTTCAATTTTCTTTGAGAATTTTTGTGAGGTAACTTCTTCACGATGTTGCTTAATATACTTATCCAAAATACTATCTGTTTCGGTTACACCAGCATTAATCTCAGCTTCTTTGCGGACAGCCTCACCGACTGTCATTTCCTTGGCATCTTGGAAATCTAACTCTTGGCTTTCTTCATAGCCATTTTGTGTTTTATCTTCTGACACGTTTAATTTACCTTTCTAGCCTCAGAACGGCGAACACGCTCTCCAAAATATTGATACAAATCAACGCGAAGTGTTCCGTTATAAAGCTTACGTTTTTTATCAGCTTTCATGCCGTATTTACTTTCAAATTGTTCATCACTGGTCAAGATAAACTTGCTCCACGTTTTAAGCGGCGCAAAAGTTTGACCCATTTCATTATACAAGATATCCACGGCCTTGTCATCCAACAAGCGCTCCCCATAAGGAGGATTTGAAATAATGACACCGTTTATTTTATCTGTTTTCAAGTCCTGTAAACGCATTTGTTTGAATTTAACAACATCTTCAAGACCAGCTTCGCGAGCATTAGCCTTAGCAATCTCAACCATACGGCTATCAATATCACACCCCATAATGTCTAATGCAACATCGTAATTTGCCTTGCTATCAGCTTCATCTCGTACTGACTGTACTAAATCTTTACCCACCCAATTCCATGCCTCAAAAGCAAAATCACGATTAAAACCTGGTGCAATATTCATTCCAATCATAGCAGCTTCAATACAGAAGGTCCCCGAACCACAAGTTGGATCAATCAAAGGTTTGTCAGGATACCAGTTGCTAAGTTCAAGAATAGCAGCTGCCATATTTTCTTTAATAGGTGCCCCACCTTTATCAGTACGATAACCACGCTTAAAAAGACTATCGCCTGTAGTATCAATTAAAACAGTAGCCTTATCCTTTAAGATGGAAACTTCAATCTTAAATTCCGCACCTGTTTCTTGAAGAGGCACTCCTTCCGGACGGTGG
>UMGO01001371.1_pt1 | contig 11694 bp, 9 predicted proteins | sample 1965301 | NCBI WGS metagenome assembly UMGO01 (sample SAMEA4836074, study PRJEB28245) | human gut metagenome | biome: gut microbiome; material: fecal sample | place: Denmark | collected 2008 | reverse complement strand
ATGCTGTCGGATAGCATATCCGCCAGAACATTACTCTTGCTGTTTCTTTACAGGGTATGTAGCAACAAAGCTATTGTGTCGGCTGATTTGAACACCGTTGGTCCTGATATTTTATATTGTACTTCCAATCACCACAAAGCATTTCATAATTGGATTGCGCCAAACTTGCTGTTGGTTTATATATGCATTCAGTCAGGCAGTCCCCATAGATTATACACACAACAATAGTTTCAGACAATATCTCTTGCCTGTTTTTAGGCTGACAAATTCGTCAAGTCAATGCCATCGGGCATATTTATCATTTCAGTGTTTGTCCAAGGACAACCACTTTAATTATATGTTGTGATGTTAAACCTCATCTTCGTAAGTTCCGTTATTGAAACTAAGTTGATGTTCATTTATTAGTTCCTTTCTCTATATTCTTCATCCATCCTTTTACTTTTGATGATACATCACAGTCTTTTTCGTATATTGTTTCTAGCGTATAGGTGCCATCTTCATCATGGGTAAGGTTGCCACATCCTTCCATTCTTTGTACCAATTGTTCGGTAAGTTGTGTCTGTTCCGCTCTATTGGAAAGTTCAATGATAATCTTTTCTGTTTTTGTATCGTGCTTTACATCAATATATGGGCGACCGAATTCTTCACTGTCGTATTCGCATGCAAGTGTGTCCCATTCCCATGTGAATATAGACCAATTGTCGTGCAATCCAACCTTATCCAATAATTGGATTGTATTATGTTCGCGTTTTACAATGTCCATTAGGTCTTCTGTCCAATCGTAGATATATTTGCGTAGCCCTTCATCGTTGCAGAAATTGTCATACAACTTGTTTTCAGGAATGTTATAAAACTTATTTTCGAAGTGTTTCCACCATGTTCCGTAGCTTCGCCTTCCGCCATATTTCGCCTTTAAGGCTTTTGCAAAATTAGGATCTCGCCAATATGAGGCCTGAATGTAATAATGACCATCGTACCATCCGATGTTTACGTGCGCCGGTTTGTTGTTGCCTGCATCAGACCCAATAAGTGTAAGCATAAAGCCGTTATTGTCGGAAAGATAGTCATTGATGTTCCAGCCTTTACCTGTCCACTCATTTTTCTTATTGATCCATTCTTCTTCTACGGCCTTTGTATCAGTATATATTACCTTATAATCTTTTTCGTCTGGCAATGTTTGTGGAGCATTGCTGTCGCCTTTGTCTTGTGCGAAAGCTGTAGTGAAGTTTTTGAGCGTTTTTTCCCAATCAGAAGTTTTCAGGCCTTTGAAGTCTTGATACAGGTCTGCCTTGAATTCATCCATGACTTTAAATAATTCACCTAACAGCTCATTCCATCCTTTTTCATTCAACGTTTCAAGTGCGTTGCCGTTATCGTTGATGCTTAGTTTGAATATCTTTTCTACACTTTCGCTTATTTTTTCTACACGATCATGTTCACAGTGCATTGCGACCGATGAAGTTTTGAAGGCCAACTTAAGCTTTTCGCTGTTAGAGTTCTTGCCGTCTTTTATCACTTTGTATAGAGTCGTAAGGTATTCTTGGTATATGCGCAACTTTTCTTCGAATACTTTACCCTTTTTCTCACGTTTCTCTTCGTTGTCTGTTTGGCCGACAAGCAACATCATTGTTATGACAGCTGTAATGATAACTCCTATTATTGCTGCGAACATTTCGTACCAAAGTTCCTCGCCTGTGTAAAGTTTTAAGTAAACAGCAAATGCACATGCTATGGCTATAAGGGCTATAATTACGGATGTGATAACAATATTTTTGTGATTTGCAAATTTCTGTTTTATAGTACTCATTATAAGTTTGTATTAAATTGGTGAGATACTAACGGCAGGCAGCTAAGAAATAATATTAACTGCCTGCATTTTTTCTTTAAAAGAATTAATCTAACGCTTTGAACTCAAAATCGTTCTTGCTGCAACATGCCTTTTTGTAATCAAAATTGTATATACGCTTGTAAGCTTCCTGCAACTCTTTTGCTCCGTTGTAGAATGGGTCAGATGTGTGCATGTTGGTTGTTACTGTTACTGCCATTTCTGGCGTCAGAACGGTCCCGTTTGTGCGTTTAATGCGCTTTGGAACTACTTGGAATACTTTGCTCATGGTTGTATTTTTTTAGTTAAACGATAAGTTAATATATAATATTAAAGGTTTTTGTATGAAGTCTTATGTATTTTTGTACAAATATAGGGCGTATAATATGCAGAATTGCGGCACAGTGCATTTTTTTGCATAGTTTCTTAAAAAGAAAGTTACATTTATATTAAACCTTATTTTTAGAAAGGCAATTGTATTACTTTGTAGGCGTCAAATAAATCTTTTATAAGTTTACGCTTATTTTTTTATTACAAAAAACTTGTATAGAATTTTGATTGGTAAGTAACATGTAGTATTAGTTGTGTCTTTGTCTCATTTAGTCCTCCTCTGTTTTTGTTGTTTTCTGCAAATATAGCGATTTTTTCAATATGCTCAAATTGTTTATTGGTAAATTTTTTATTTGTCAGGTGTTTATCTGTTAAGAACAAATATATCCTCCCGTGTGCTGGGTATTTTGCAACAAAGCTATTGTGCCGGCTGATTTGCAATCTGCCGGAATTAAGTATAAGGATTTTTCAATCCGCTTGCTTACTATTGCTAATTTATAGGTATGTTTTTCGGATCGCAGATCCTTATATTCGATACAGCCGGATAGCATATCCGGCAAAACATTAGTCTTGCTGTTTCTCAATGCTGTCGAATTTTTCGCTGCACTCAACAACACGTGCATATCCGACAGTACATTAGTCTTGCTGTTTCTCTGCAATTCTCGGTATGTAGCAACAAAGCTATTGTGTCTTGCTTGCTGCCGCATCTCATTAATCCAACCAATTAATGTTCGGAAATTTTATCATGACGGCACGATTGCGACAGAAAACTTTTTTGTTTTGACGCTCTCAGACTTGCCGTCCTCATCTCATTTCCGGCTTTTCATGCGAAAAATGCTCAAAAATGAATGTTTTTGTTAAGTTGTTGATATGTTGTGAAATACGTGCTTTTGTGAATGAATGTGCAAATGTTAAAAAACATAACTCGGCCACTTACGGTCGGTTAACCATAGGTTTGTCTCTTGAAAGTGGTGGGTTTTAAGGCGGAAAAGTGCTATTTTGTGCCACGAAAACGATGATTTTAGATGATTGAGATGTGGTAAATGTAAACCAAAGTTAATTATCCTGCGGTCTATTCATTCTTTCTTAACATAAATTATACTGCAATTTTCTATTTCACAGAAAACTCTGTACACGGATAATGTAAATAGTTTTCCTTTTGCCGTGCCTTTAGCTCCTTTGCTTTGGGTGCAGTTTCTTGTTGCTTGCAGCCGTATGCTGATGCACAGGCATAAATATTATTTATGACAGATTTGTGGTCGTGTTTGTTTCAAAATCATTATATTTGCATAATGGTCATCCTTGGTGTCTGTCATACTTTAGGGCGCATATACGGAAAGGTGAATTTATGGCTAGAAGTGCGTGCAGGCGTTTGACTAAGACCAAAAAAGTGAAGTTATGAGCGAAGAGCAGTTTGTTCCGTTTATCGGTGTGTCGCGCCACAGGATGGCGACCGACGGCAACGGCGTTACCACGCTTGCCGCCTTTCATGGCTGCCGGCTCGGTTGTCGCTATTGTCTCAATCCGCAGTGCCGCGCAGACGATAGTCCGTGTTTGTGGCATTCGCCCGAAACGCTGTATGAAGAAGTCAGGGCAGACGAGCTTTATTTCCTCGCCACAGGCGGCGGAATAACTTTCGGCGGAGGCGAACCGCTGCTTTATTCTGATTTTATCGTAAGGTTCAGAGAGCTTTGCGGACCGCAGTGGAAAATCAATGTTGAGACTTCGCTCAATGTGGCAGCCGCCAATGTTGAGGCCATAGCCGATGTTGTAGACACATGGTTTATCGACGTGAAAGACCTTGATGCCGACATCTACCGCCGCTACACGGGGCACGACAATGCGCAGGTTATTGATAATCTCTCGCTTATAGCCGGTGGCGGCAGGGCAGGGCGGTGCGTGATACGGCTTCCGCTCATACCCGGATATAACACCGATGCCGACCGCACAAGTTCAGAAGCCAGGTTAAGGGATATGGGCTTTGAACATTTTGACAAATTTAATTATGAAATACCATGACACGGGGAAAGGAAATTTGCGGAATACTGAAAGACATACGCCGCCGTATAGCCGAGGCGAACGGTATAGAATATGTTGCAGCTGAATGCCGTTATGAAGGCGACTGCAGCGGCACTTGTCCGCGATGCGAGGCCGAGGCGGCTGCTCTATGGCGTCAGCTCGACATGCGCCGTGCCGCAGGCAGGGCGGTGGTGCTCGCAGGACTTTCAGCCGGACTGCTTACGGCGTCGGCACAGAGCAGCGGCGGAGCTGGGCAAGGCTGTGGCTCATGCCACTCAGGTTGTCAGCCGGCGGAAGTGTCAAGCCGTAATCCGGCTGCGGAAGGTGTTGACACAATCAAGGTTATGCACAACAGCGGCAAGGCAGAGCCGCGCTTGTCTGCCGATAAAGACGACCGGCAATTGTTTGGCGCGATAAACGAAGTTATGCCCCAGTTTGTGGGAGGCGTTAATGCCATGGCAGATTATGTCAAGTCGTCGGTAGACTCTATTATGGTTAAGCGCAACCTGACGGTCGACTCCCGGTCGGCAGGCCGTTGCGTAGTTTCGTTTACAGTCAGGAAAGACGGCAGCATAGCCGATGTTAAGGTAGTTAAGAAACTTAACGATGCTTTCGACAGCGTAGCCGTTGACGTGGTGAAAGGCATGCCGCGCTGGAATCCCGGTAAGCGGAACGGCAAATGCATTGACGTAAGATACACCATACCGATAATATTTCGTGTTTATCCGGACGATGTACAACCGGACAAGATGCTGCAATAAATTGGTTTGCAGATAGATTAATAAAAGGCAAACATGTAATCAGAAGCTGTGCCTGCAGCAGATGTCTTTATTGTGCCGGAACAATTTATGGGCTTTGTTCTTGTGAGGTATAATTTTTTCTATATTGCGATCTGCCGGGAAAAATACAGCCTTGCGGCATCTTCTTTGTCAAGTTCCCGCAAGGCTGTATGTGTTGTTATGGTTTTACAAGCTCCATCTTTCCTTTGGCGTTCTTCCTGAAGTCGAGTTCATAGAACACCGTTGAGGTCTGTCCCGCATTGCTTACGGTCTCCTTACCTTTCTCGATGACGTTGAGTTTTATTGAAACTTTCGGGTCGTCGTATGTGTTCATCGTGTAGCTGTCCATCGACTTAAACTCAAATTCGGCCGGTATCAGTGCCTTTGCAGCCTCAATGTCCTTCATCACCTCGGCAGGGTTAAGGTTGGCCATGTCTATGGCAGGCACGTCTTTGGCGTTGAGATTTTTGTGCCATTTCTCCCATCCTGCGTCAGTAAGCTCTGTTGCCTTCCAGCCCAGGTCAGACATGAACGACTGGTTCCACACGCGTCCGTCTTTGTCAACCATCTCATAGGTAAAAATAGAAACGTTGTTAGAAAGTTCGTCGCGCCCCATGCCTTCGGTCCACGACACGCTGATTATCTTCCACTGGTCGGGCTTGATGTTGTCGGCTGCTATCGACTTGGCTTTCTCAACAGCGCTCTCCGTGTCCATTTTCACCCCTGTCAGATCTTTCAGCCCCGACTTGCTGCACGCCGTAATCATTATGGCTGCGAGGGCCAGCATAAGCACTCTCTGTAAGTTTTTCATAATAACTCAATTTTTTTAATTAAACAATAAATATTCTTTGTCTTTCTCTAAAGTGTTTTTACCGTGTTGACCATATGCGGCAAACAAAACCGAACGGTCGTTCATATTTGTCTGCAAATATATGAATTTAAACCGTTCGCATTGCAATTTCAACAAATTGTTAACACTTTATAACTTATCGCCGGGCGTTGCTTTGCGTCTGAAAGAAGCTTGCATTGAGCCGGCGCCCAGCCGATGCGTGCAAAGCAGTTGCCGGCAACAATAGTATGAAAGGCATGCCGGCGTTATGATTAAACAGCCAAAACCATTAAAAATCAATGAATTTATTTTGTCTTGCCCCCGATTTGCATTATCTTTGCACAAGAAAAGCTGCATCTCGGCATACCGCTCAAGCAAGCTTGGCGATTCTGCTCTCGATTTGCATTTTCTTTGCACAAGAAAAGCTGCATCTCGAAATATTTTATGCCGGACGGCCAAGGAGAGCAGCTGAATATCTTTCAAGAACAAACAATTATATACCGTAAATATGATTCTTTTTTTCAGAACTCCATCACAAAGCGTTATTGCTACCGAAGCTGACCATCAGCTCAATAACGAGGAAATAAAGGAACTGTGCTGGCTTTATGGCGATGCCACACTCGTAGAAGACAACTGCCTCAGCGGATATTTCGTAGGCCCGCGCCGCGAGATGATTACCCCCTGGAGCACAAATGCCGTTGAGATTACACAAAACATGAATCTGAACGGCATTTCGCGTATAGAGGAATACTTCCCCGTAAGCAGCAAGGATGCCGACCACGACCCAATGCTGCAGCGCATGTACGACGGACTCGACCAGAGCATCTTCACTGTTGACCACAAGCCGGAGCCGATCAAGCACGTTGACAACCTTGAGGAATACAACGAGCAGGAAGGTCTGGCGCTGTCGCCTGAAGAAATTGAGTATCTGCACAAGATTGAGAAAGAACTCGGCCGCCCGCTGACCGACTCAGAGATTTTCGGTTTCGCACAGATCAACTCAGAGCACTGCCGTCACAAGATTTTCGGCGGTGTGTTCATCATCGACGGCAAGGAGATGGAGTCGTCGCTCTTCAACATGATCAAGAAGACGACAAAGGAGAATCCTCACAAGATTCTGAGTGCATACAAGGATAACGTGGCTTTCTCTCAGGGTCCTGTAATCGAGCAGTTTGCCCCGGAAGACCAGTCAACATCTGACTATTTCCGTGTTAAGGACATCGAGAGCGTTATCTCTCTGAAGGCCGAGACACACAACTTCCCTACAACCGTAGAGCCGTTTAACGGTGCCGCTACAGGTACAGGCGGTGAGATCCGCGACCGTATGGGCGGTGGCGTAGGTTCATGGCCTATCGCCGGAACAGCCGTTTACATGACTTCTTATCCGCGCATCAACGGCGGACGCGACTGGGAGGACATCCTGCCCGTGCGCAAATGGCTGTATCAGACACCTGAGCAGATTCTTATCAAGGCTTCTAACGGTGCGTCAGACTTCGGAAACAAGTTCGGTCAGCCGCTGATCACAGGTTCTGTGCTTACGTTCGAGCATAAGGAAGGCGACGAGAAATATGCTTACGACAAGGTTATCATGCTTGCCGGCGGCGTCGGCTACGGCACAAAGCGCGACTGCCTGAAGAAGGAGCCGCAGAAGGGCAACAAGGTTGTCGTTGTAGGTGGCGACAACTATCGCATCGGTCTCGGCGGCGGAAGCGTTTCTTCTGTTGACACTGGCCGCTACAGCAACGGCATTGAGCTTAACGCCGTTCAGCGTGCCAACCCCGAGATGCAGAAGCGTGCTTACAACCTTGTACGTGCATTGTGCGAGGAAGATGTAAACCCGGTTGTCAGCATCCACGACCACGGTTCGGCAGGACACGTCAACTGTCTGTCAGAGCTTGTTGAGGAGTGCGGAGGTCAGATAGACATGACCAAGCTGCCTATAGGCGACAAGACACTGTCGAGCAAGGAGATTATAGCAAACGAAAGTCAGGAGCGCATGGGTCTGCTCATTGACGAAAAACATATTGAACACGTGCGCAAGATTGCTGAGCGCGAGCGTGCTCCGCTGTATGTGGTAGGCGAGACCACAGGCGACGCTCACTTCTCGTTCGTTCAGGGCGACGGCGTTAAGCCTTTCGACCTCGACGTTGCTCAGATGTTCGGTCATTCACCAAAGACATATATGGTGGACAAGACCGTAGAGCGCCACTATGAAGACGTAACTTACAGCCAGGACAAGCTCGACGAGTATCTCAGCCGCGTGCTGCAGCTTGAGGCCGTTGCCTGCAAAGACTGGCTCACAAATAAGGTTGACCGCAGCGTTACAGGTAAGATTGCGCGCCAGCAGTGCCAGGGCGAAATACAGTTGCCTCTGTCTGACTGTGGCGTCGTAGCTCTCGACTATCGCGGACGCAAGGGTATAGCCACAGCCCTCGGACACGCTCCTCAGGCAGGTCTGGCTTCGCCCGAGGCAGGCAGCGTGCTGTCAGTGGCCGAGTCGCTCACCAACATAGTATGGGCTCCGCTCGAGGACGGTCTCGACAGCGTAAGCCTCTCTGCCAACTGGATGTGGCCCTGCCGCTCACAGGAAGGCGAGGATGCACGTCTTTACAGCGCAGTTAAAGCTCTGTCAGACTTCTGCTGCGACATCAAGGTGAACGTTCCTACAGGTAAAGACTCTCTCTCAATGAGTCAGCAGTATCCCGACGGAACAAAGATTATCAGCCCGGGAACAGTTATCGTCAGCAGCGGCGGTGAGGTTGCCGACATACGCAAGGTGGTTTCTCCTGTTGTTGTCAACGATGCAAACTCAAGCATCTATCACATCGACTTCTCGTTCGACGAGCAGCGCCTGGGCGGAAGTGCTTTTGCACAGAGCCTCGGCAAGGTAGGCGACGACGTTCCTACTGTGAAGAATCCCGAATACTTCCGCGACGCGTTCAACACCGTTCAGGAGCTTATCAAGAAAGACCTCGTAATGGCAGGTCACGACATCAGCGCCGGCGGTATGATAACCACTCTTCTCGAAATGTGCTTCGCCAACACAAAGGGCGGCATGGACATCGACCTGAAGGAGATTGGCGGCGACGACATGGTTAAGATTCTTATGGCTGAGAACCCCGGCGTTATCGTTCAGATTGCCGACAAGGATGCTGAAGAGTTCAAGACCATAATGGACAACAACAGCATAAGCTACGCCATGATAGGTAAGCCGGCTGTAGGCACACGCACGCTGAAGGTTACCAAGGGTGCGTTCAACCACGAATTTGACATCGACGCTCTGCGTGACGTATGGTACAAGACTTCATATCTGCTCGACCGCGACCAGAGCATGAACGGATGTGCCGACGCACGCCATGACAACTATAAGAAACAGCCGCTGGAGATGAAGTTCAACGACTCGTTCACAGGCAAGCTCGAGCAGTATGGCATTTCAGCCGACCGCCGCGAGCGCACAGGCATCAAGGCTGCCATCATACGTGAGAAGGGAACCAACGGCGAGCGCGAGATGGCTTACTCGCTCTATCTTGCAGGCTTCGACGTTAAGGACGTGATGATGACCGACCTTATCAGCGGCCGCGAGACTCTCGAGGACATCAACATGATTGTGTTCTGCGGCGGTTTCTCTAACTCTGACGTGTTAGGCTCTGCCAAGGGATGGGCAGGAGCATTCCTCTTCAACCCGAAGGCTAAGGAGGCTCTCGACAAGTTCTATGCCCGCAAGGACACCCTGTCGCTCGGCATCTGCAACGGCTGCCAGCTGATGGTTGAGCTCAACCTCATCAATCCTGAGCACGAGAAGAAGGCCAAGATGCTGCACAACAACTCACACAAGTTTGAGAGCAGCTTCCTCAGCCTTGACATCCAGCAGAACAACAGCGTAATGTTCGGCTCGCTGAGCGGCAACAAGCTGGGCATATGGGTGGCTCACGGAGAAGGCAAGTTCTATCTGCCCGAAGGCGAAGACAAATATAACGTTGTTGCAAAATACAACTATGCCGAATATCCGGGCAACCCCAACGGCTCTGACTATGCCGTTGCAGGTATCTGCTCAGCCGACGGACGCCATCTGGCAATGATGCCTCACCTTGAGCGCGCCATCTTCCCGTGGCAGAACGCATGGTATCCGGCCGACCGCCGCAACGACGACGTTACGCCATGGATTGAGGCCTTTGTCAATGCGCGCAAGTGGATTGAAGAGAACAAATAATAAACAAGCAAGCTGAAAAGTAAAAAGACAAGAGCCCTGTCATGACGGCCGTCAGCACAGCCCGTGGCGCCTTTACTGCAAGGCGGTGCGGCAAAGGCCGGACAAGGCGGAGCGCGTGTCTTTTTACTTTTCGTTTTTAAACAACTAAAACAAGGATGAGCAACTTTTATTTAGAGAGCTTCAAGACTTTTTTCAAGATAGGCCTGTTCACCCTGGGAGGCGGCTACGCCATGATTCCTATAATAGAGTCGGAGGTGGTCGACAAGAAGAAGTGGGTGAGCAAGGAAGACTTTCTCGACATCATAGCCATAGCCCAGAGCTGTCCGGGCGTGCTCGCCATCAACGTGAGCGTGTTTATAGGCTACAAGATGAAGAAGGTGAAGGGCGCCGTGTGTACCAGTCTGGGCACAGCCTTGCCCTCGTTTCTTATCATTCTGGCCATAGCCATGTTCTTCCATCAGTTTGAGGACAACAAGGTGGTTGCGGCCATATTCCGCGGCATACGTCCGGCTGTTGTGGCTCTCATAGCCGTGCCTACGTTCAAGCTGGGACAGAGTGCCAAGATCACTCTTACTAACTGCTGGATACCCATTGCCGGTGCGCTGGCTATATGGCTGCTCGGCGTCTCGCCCATACTTGTTATCCTCATTGCCGGCATCGGCGGCTATGTCTACGGCAAGTATATAAAGCCTACGGAGTGACATTAATCTAAAAAAATGACGAACCAAATAAAGAGCATATTCTTATGATTTACCTGTATTTGTTCATAACGTTCTTTCAGATAGGTCTGTTCGGCTTCGGCGGCGGCTACGGCATGCTCTCGCTCATTCAGGGCGAGGTGGTGCACAATCACGGATGGCTCACCACGGGCGAGTTTACCGACATCGTGGCCATAAGTCAGATGACGCCGGGCCCTATCGGCATCAACTCTGCCACCTACTGCGGCTATACTGCCGTTCACAATGCCGGCTACGGCTACTGGATGTCTATCCTCGGCAGCGTAACAGCCACCTTTGCACTGGTGTTGCCGTCGCTAATACTAATGATTCTGATATCGCGCCTGTTCATGAAATATATGAACACGCCCACAGTTCAGAGCGTATTCTCAGGCCTTCGTCCTGCCGTTGTCGGACTGCTCGGCGCTGCCACTCTGCTGCTTATGACTCCCGAGAACTTCAGTGCCCCGTCTGTCAATCCCTGGCAGTTCTGGATTAGCTGCTTCCTCTTTGTGGCAACTATGGTGGGCACGTGGCGTTTCAAGATCAATCCGATACGCATGATATGCTACAGCGGCTTTGCCGGGCTGATTCTGTTATATTGATAAACATAGTTTGAGATAATATCCCCTTGGCTCTTCGGTTGTTGTGAGTTGAGGGGATTTTTTTATTGCATAATTTCCGTAAATACAGATTCCGCTTTACACAAAACGCCATCAACGGCATTGCAAAAGGTAGCTTTTTACATACTCAAAGGTGGCCTTTTGCATTATGAAAAGGCATGTTTTGCAGTATGAAAGGCTACTTTTTGCGCCATATAACATGGCGGCAGAGAGCATAAGCAAAAAAGTTTTTGTTAAAAACTCGTCACTCGTCACATCATGGCTTAATGTGCTGTTTGTCAGATTGTTATGGCGTGACGAGTTGATTTTGGAACTCGTCACCGTGTCTTACCCTGAAAAAAGTTGACTCATAAATAAAATAAT
>UMGO01033161.1_pt1 | contig 11716 bp, 9 predicted proteins | sample 1965301 | NCBI WGS metagenome assembly UMGO01 (sample SAMEA4836074, study PRJEB28245) | human gut metagenome | biome: gut microbiome; material: fecal sample | place: Denmark | collected 2008 | reverse complement strand
TTTTTAGTGCAATTGGTTACCTCTCACTAAATCCGCAGATATAGCTACTAAAAGCAGTTTTCCATCATGAAAATCTGCTTTTTTTTGATATAATTATAGTTAGTGTGTTTAAAAAGGAAGGATGTTTTATGAATCAACTTGAACAAAAACTTGAACAGGACTTTGGTATTGTTTTTAGCCAAAAGGACCTTTTAGAAACTGCATTTACACATACCTCATATGCCAATGAGCACCGCCTCCTAAACATTTCACATAATGAACGTTTGGAATTTTTAGGAGACGCGGCTCTGCAATTAGTCATTTCTGTTTACCTTTACAATCGTTACCCTAACAAACCGGAGGGGGAAATGTCTAAGATGCGTAGTACTATCGTTCGTGAAGAGAGCTTAGCCGGATTTACAAAGGCTTGCGGATTCGAGCAGTATATTCGTCTTGGTAAAGGTGAAGAAAAATCTGGTGGTCGTGAGCGTGCCACCATTCTCGGTGATCTCTGGGAAGCCTTCCTTGGAGCTCTCTATCTGGATCAAGGTTTGCCTGCTGTTGAGAAATTTTTGAATCAGGTCATGATTCCTCAGGTTGAAAAGGGGAACTTTGACCGAGTAATAGACTATAAGACGGCGCTTCAAGAGCGTCTCCAGGTCAATGGTAAGGTTGATATTACTTATACTGTTATCGATGAGTCTGGACCTGCTCATGCTAAGGAATTTACTATGCAGGTAGCTGTTGATGGTAAGGAACTCAGCACTGGTTTCGGAAAATCAAAGAAATTAGCTGAACAGGCAGCAGCGAAGTCTGCCCTTGAACAACTAGGTAATTAAGCATGTACTTGAAATCAATTGAAATGCAGGGCTTTAAGTCCTTTGCGGATAAGACGAAGGTCGTATTTGACAAAGGAGTAACAGCCGTTGTAGGTCCAAATGGATCGGGAAAATCAAATATTACAGAGAGCCTGCGTTGGGCACTGGGCGAATCCTCTGCAAAGAGTTTGCGTGGGGGTAAGATGCCAGATGTTATTTTCGCAGGTACAGAGGTCCGTAAAGCTCTTAACTACGCGGAAGTAGCGGTCACTCTTGATAACAGTGACGGCTTTATCGCAGGTGTTGGTGAAACCATTCGTGTGGAACGTCATATTTATCGAAATGGTGACAATGACTACTTGATCAATGGTAGGAAGGTTCGTCTGCGTGATATTCGTGACCTCTTCATGGATACTGGTCTTGGGCGTGATTCTTTTTCTATTATTTCTCAAGGTCGTGTTGAGGCTATTTTTAATGCCAAACCTGAGGATCGCCGTGCTATTTTCGAGGAAGCTGCAGGTATTCTTAAATATAAGATACGTAAGAAAGAAACCGAAAGCAAGCTTAATCAAACTCAGGATAATCTTGATCGATTGGAAGATATCATCTATGAGCTAGATGGTCAGGTTAAACCACTTGAAAAGCAAGCAGCGACAGCAAAATGCTACTTAGAACTCGATGGAGAGCGTAGACAGACCCTGCTTAACCTTTTAGTGCATGATATTGAAGTTGGAAAATCTGACTTAACCCAAACACAAGAAGATTTGGCAGAGGTCAAGGACAAATTAACCAGCTATTATGAGGAACGTCATCGTTTAGAGACGGAGAACCAAGAACTCAAGCAAAAACGTCACCAAATTTCAGAACAAATTTCTTCTGACCAACAAACCTTAGTAGATGTCACACGACTTATTAGTGACTTTGAGCGTCAAATTGATCTCTATACCATGGAGAGTCAGCAGCGTTCCGAGAGAAAAGAAGAGACAGCAGCTCGTCTCAGCGAGCTAGAGAGTTTGAAAGCAGAAGCACAGGCTTCGCTTGATAAGGTTAACCAACGTCAAGTTAAATTGAATGCTGAATTGAATACTATTGCTCAGGAGCTGACTGCCATTCAAAAAGATCTGGAGCAATTTTCTGATGACCCAGATACGCTTATTGAACATTTGCGAGAAGACTATGTCAGTCTTATGCAGGAGGAAGCTAAGGTTTCCAACAGTCTAACTCAGGTCACCCACGACATGGAAAGTCAGACACAAGCACTTGAGGCACAGGCTGAAGAATATAAACAGGCTCAAGCTGATTTGCTCTCTGCTCAGGAAGTAGCTAGCGAAGCTCAAAAGGCTTATCAAGCAGCTCAAGCGAGTCTTCAAAATCTCTTGGATAGCTACAAAGAGAAGGATCAGTCTTATCAAGTCATCGATAAGGACTATCAAGAAGCTCAAACGAAGATGTTTGACCTCATGGATCACCTTAAGAGTAAAGAAGCTCGCCGTCAAAGTCTAGAGTCTATTCAAAAAAATCATAGTAATTTCTATGCAGGGGTTAAGTCCGTTCTTCAAAATGCCCAATCCATTCAGGGAATTATTGGCGCTGTTAGTGAACACTTGACCTTTGATACGCGCTATCAGACGGCTCTTGAAATTGCAATGGGAACTAGTGGGCAAAACATCATTGTTGAGGATGAAGCAGCAGCTAAGCGTTCGATTGATTACTTGAAACGTAATCGTCAGGGTCGTGCGACTTTCTTACCATTGACAACCATCAAACCACGTCAACTGAATGGGCAATTTGCTCAAATTCTTGCCAATGCACCTGGTTTCATTGGTATGGCTTCCGATTTGGTCACTTACGAGGAACGTTTGGCTAATATTTTTCAAAACATCTTAGGTGTAACGGCAATCTTTAATACCATCGACAATGCCAATAAGGCTGCTCGAGCTGTTCGTTTTCAAGTACGTATGGTTACTCTTGATGGCTCTGAAATCCGCCCTGGTGGAGCCTTTGCCGGTGGTGCCAATAAGCAAAATAATAGTCTCTTTATTAAGCCCGAACTAGATGCATTAACTACTGAAATTAGCCAAATTAAGGCTCAATTAAGTGATAGTGAGGCTAAGGTTGAAGCCCTTAAGACAAAGCGTAAGGCTTTACAGAAAGCGCTAGAAGATCTCAAAGTTGATGGTGAAAATGCTCGTCTGCAGGAGCAAAGGCTAGGCTTGGAGTATCAGCAAGCCTTATCAGATGTAGAGAAAAATCAAGTCTTGGTAGATAGTTTCAAGCAGGGTTCTCAGGGATCTGAAGGGGCAAATCTTCAAACTAAGTCTGAGCAACTTAAGGCAGAGTTAGCGCAAATTGCATCTAAGCGTGAGGCCATCAATGACCGTATCGAAGCAATTAAGGAAGATAAGGATGCCCTTGGCCAACAAAAACAAGCTCTCTTAGACAGGCAATCTGAACTCCAGTTGAAGGAGCGCGACTTGCAAGCGGAATTGCGTTTTGCTAAGACAGAAAGTAATCGTCTTCAAGCAGACTTGTCTGAATTAACGAAGGAATCTGACAGTCTCAAGGCTCTCCTCAATAACCAAGTCGATGAGGATCAAACTGATCGTCTGCCGCAGTTGCAAGCACAGCATAAAGAAGCTGTTCAACGTAAAGACGATTTGGAACAAGAACTTGTTCGTGCCAAGATTCAAGTGCAAGACTACGAAGGTCAGTTGGAGGACTTGGAGGAGCGTTTGGCTAAAGCGGGGAACCGCAATGAAGATTTGATTCGTCAACAGACTCGATTGGAAGAGCGTGAAAGTCAAATTAGTCAGTCGCTTCGTAAGTTTGCGACTCAGTTGGCTGAAGATTACCAGATGACGCTTGAAGCAGCCAAAGGTCAGGTTACCCCTCTTGAGAATGTTGAGCAAACTCGCCAGAATCTTCAAAGTCTTGAGCGTTCGATTAAGGCTTTGGGCCCTGTCAATGTAGAGGCTATTGCTCAATTTGAAGAAGTTAAGCAACGTCTCGATTTCTTGAATGGTCAAAAGGATGATTTACTTGAAGCTAAGGGTCTCCTTCTGAATACCATCAATGATTTGGATGGTGAGGTGAAATCTCGCTTTAAAGCAACCTTCGAGACTATCCGTGAAAGCTTTAAACAGACCTTTACCCAGATGTTTGGTGGCGGATCAGCAGATTTGATTTTGACCTCAGACAATCTCCTAGAGGCCGGTGTAGAAATTTCTGTTCAGCCACCAGGTAAGAAAATTCAATCACTTAACCTTATGTCAGGTGGTGAGAAGGCCTTGTCAGCTTTGGCTCTTCTCTTTGCCATCATTCGTGTTAAGACTATACCTTTTGTTATCCTAGACGAAGTAGAAGCGGCTTTGGATGAAGCCAATGTTAAACGCTTCGGTGACTACCTCAATCGTTTTGACAAGTCTAGTCAATTTATCGTAGTTACCCACCGTAAGGGAACCATGTCAGCAGCAGACTCTATTTATGGGGTGACAATGCAGGAATCTGGTGTCTCAAAAATTGTTTCAGTTAAACTAAAAGACCTCGATTTTGACTAAAAATAGAGTATATTTTCATGAAAGATAGTTGATAGTTTTATCGCTATCTTTTTTATAGTTTCAAAAAAATTTGAAATGACTTTCAAAAAAAAACGCAATCGATTGCGTAAAATTCTCTAACAGTGGCTATGATCAGGATTTTTGCCACTATGAGAAAGCGGTCAGCTGGTCTTTTTCGATTGAAATATTACAATTCTAAGAAGTTTTTTCTTTGTTTATTTTACCACTCATCTTTTTCAGATTGAGACTAGTCTTGTCTGATATGGTCATTGAGCATTACCTGAATGATTTCTCCAAAAAGAATAGTTTCCAAAAAAACTTATTGAATTGACGTAACTGTAGGCACTTGAAAGCACAACTAATTTTTGATAGAATGGTGGTAATTAAATAGAAGTCGTAGAGACTAGTAACCTTATGGAAATTGACAGGGATTGGGGGTCATGGACTGGAAGCCTCCTCGAGGGAAGTTTGGCGAATTCACTCATGAAAACGGCTGACGAATCAAGGTCTGGGAAACCAGATAAAAAACGGATGGTACCGCGTGTCAACGCTCCGGGTTGGAGTTTTGGCGTGTGTTTTTTTGTTTGCGATTCGAAATTGTCATATCAGAAAGGAATATCATGGATTTACAAACACAATTACAAGAGTTGAAAACCTCAACGCAGGCTAAATTGGCTGAAATGCGTGGTGAACACTCTAAGGAATTACAAGAATTGCGTGTTGCAGTTTTAGGTAAAAAAGGTTCTTTGACGGAACTTTTGAAGGGACTTAAAGACCTTCCTAGTGAAGAACGCCCTACAGTTGGTAAAATGGTCAACGAAGTTCGTGACGTTTTGACTGAAGCTTTTGACGAAGCAGCTAAAGTTGTTGAAGCAGCTAAAATTCAAGCCCAACTTGACTCTGAAAGTCTTGACGTAACCCTTCCAGGTCGCCAAGTAAACCTTGGTAATCGTCATATTCTTAGCCAAATAGCTGAAGAAATCGAAGATATTTTCTTGGGGATGGGCTTCCAAATTGTTGATGGTTTTGAAGTTGAAACAGACTACTATAACTTTGAACGTATGAATTTGCCTAAGGATCACCCAGCACGTGACATGCAAGATACTTTCTACATTACCGAAGAAATCTTGCTTCGCACTCATACAAGTCCTGTCCAAGCTCGTACACTTGATAAACATGATTTTTCTAAAGGTCCTCTTAAGATGATCTCACCAGGACGTGTTTTCCGTCGTGATACCGATGATGCGACTCACAGCCACCAGTTTCACCAAATCGAAGGTTTGGTCGTTGGTAAAAACATCTCAATGGGTGATCTGAAGGGAACGCTTGAGATGATTATTCAAAAAATGTTTGGTGCAGAACGTCGAATCCGTTTGCGTCCTTCTTACTTCCCATTCACTGAACCTTCCGTTGAGGTTGACGTGTCATGCTTCAAGTGTGGTGGTAAAGGATGTAACGTATGCAAGAATACAGGTTGGATTGAGATCCTTGGTGCTGGTATGGTTCACCCACAAGTGCTTGAGATGTCAGGTGTTGATTCTGAAGAATATTCAGGTTTCGCCTTTGGTCTTGGTCAAGAACGTATTGCCATGCTTCGCTATGGTATCAACGATATCCGTAGTTTCTATCAAGGAGATGTTCGATTCTCAGAACAGTTTAAATAAGGTTTAGGAGGTTGTCATGACGGTTGTTATTCGAAAGGTTCTTCCCGAAGAAGTTGAAGAATTAAAAGTTATTTCGGAAGATACTTTTAGGGAGACATTTGCTCATGATAATACAGAATCCCAGTTGCAAGCTTATTTTGATACTGCACTGTCTGAGGAAGTTCTGCTCGATGAAATTACTCATGAAGAATCGCGTTACTTTTTCATTATAGTTGATGATGTAAAGGCAGGTTTTCTAAAAACTAATGTCGGATCTGCCCAAACAGAGCAGCACCTAGACAATGCCTTTCAAATTCAGCGTATTTATATCAGTCAGGCCTTTCAAGGCATGGGCTTGGGTAAGCGATTATTTGAGTTTGCTTTGCAAGAAGCTCGTGACCTGGGTTGTGATTGGGCTTGGTTAGGTGTTTGGGAAAGGAATTTCAAGGCACAGATTTTTTACGATAAATATGGCTTTGAAAAATTCGCAGAACACGATTTTCTTGTCGGTGATGGTAAAGTGGATCGCGATTGGTTGTTAAAATTGAAACTATAAACCTAATTGAAGTTGATAGAGAGGTTTTAAAAAGACAATAAAACGCATAAATTTGTCTTCCTCATAGATCAAATACAGATATTCCTAAATTACAGAAAGGATTTGAACCCGTCTTAAGAGTGGTTGAAGTTCTTCTTACATTTATCAGTTGAACTGATAGTTTTACAGAAAGGATTTGAATACGACCTCAAAGTTCGAGATTTAGATAAGTCGCTACTGAAATCAGGATTTCAGGCGACTTCCTAAAATCTTGTCACTTTGGTCCTTGCTCTGCAAGGACACGGTCTTAATATCATTATTATGCTAGTTAGTTATAAATGGTTAAAAGAGTTGGTTGATGTGGATGTTACCACGGCCGAACTTGCTGAAAAAATGTCGACGACAGGTATTGAAGTGGAAGGTGTTAAGACACCTGCTGAAGGCTTGTCAAAATTGGTTGTTGGTCATGTCTTGTCATGTGAAGATGTGCCTGAAACACACTTGCACTTGTGTCAAGTAGATACAGGAGATGCTGAAGGTCCACGTCAAATTGTATGTGGCGCTCCAAATGTCACTGCTGGAATCAAGGTAATTGTTGCCATTCCTGGTGCCCGAATTGCAGATAATTACAAGATCAAAAAAGGTAAGATTCGTGGTATGGAATCTCTTGGTATGATCTGTTCTTTGGCTGAACTTGGTCTTCCAGATAGCATTATTCCTAAAGAATTTGCAGATGGTATCCAAATTTTGCCAGAAGATGCTGTTCCTGGAGATAGCATTTTCCCATATCTAGACCTTGATGACGAAATTATCGAATTGTCAATCACACCTAACCGTGCTGATGCCCTTTCTATGCGTGGTGTGGCTCATGAAGTTGCTGCAATCTATGGTAAATCCGTTCATTTCCCAGAAAAAACAGTTACTGAAGACAGCAAACCAGCTTCTGATAAAATTTCAGTAGCTATCGAAAGTGATAAAGTGACTACTTATGCTAGTCGAGTGGTTGAGAATGTCACGGTTCAACCAAGTCCACAATGGCTACAAAACCTTCTCATGAATGCTGGTATTCGTCCAATTAACAATGTAGTAGATGTGACAAACTATGTTCTTCTATACTTTGGACAACCAATGCATGCCTTCGATTTGGATAAGCTTGAAGAATCACACATTGTTGCCCGTGATGCACGCGAGGGTGAAAAACTGGTTACTCTTGATGGTGAAGAGCGTGAATTGACTGCTGAAGATATTGTTATTACAGTTGCTGACAAACCTGTTTCTCTTGGTGGTATCATGGGTGGTGCATCAACTGAAATTGATAACAACTCTAAAAATGTTGTCCTCGAAGCTGCTGTTTTTGATGGAAAATCTGTTCGTAAGACAAGTAGCCGTCTTAACCTTCGTTCAGAATCGTCATCACGCTTTGAAAAAGGTGTTAATAACGATACTGTCCTTGAAGCTCTTGATTTTGCAGCAGCAATGTTGCAAGAATTGGCAAATGGATCTGTTCTTGCAGGCCGTGTTCAAGCAGGTTCAGTCGACACAGAACCAGTCCAAGTTTCTACAAGTCTTGACTATGTGAATGTCCGTCTAGGTACAGAATTGACTTTTGCGGATATTGAAGATGTGTTTGCAAAACTTGGTTTCGGTTTGACAGGTGATGCTGATAGATTCACTGTATCTGTACCACGTCGTCGTTGGGATATCAGTATCCAAGCAGACTTGGTAGAGGAAATTGCACGTATCTATGGCTATGAGAAATTGCCTACGACACTTCCAGAGGCAGCAGGAACATCCGGTGAATTGACTAAAACACAAACACTTCGCCGTAAGGTTCGTACCATTGCTGAAGGTGCTGGATTGACTGAGATTATTTCATACACTTTGACAACACCTGAAAAAGCCGTAGAATTTGCTGCGACACCAAGTAACTTGACTGAGTTAATGTGGCCTATGACTGTTGATCGCTCAGCCCTCCGTCAAAACTTGGTTTCTGGTATGCTTGATACCGTTGCTTACAATGTCAACCGTAAGAATAGCAACGTAGCTATCTACGAAATCGGTAAGGTCTTTGAGCAAAATGGTAATCCGAAAGAAGAGTTACCAAACGAAATCAATACCTTTGCCTTCGCAATTTCTGGTCTTGTAGCGGAAAAAGATTTCCAAACCAAAGCAACGCCAGTTGATTTCTTCTATGCTAAAGGTATCATTGAGGCTCTCTTCAATAAACTTGAAGTTTCGGTTGACTATGTAGCGACAAAAGACCTAGCAAGCATGCACCCAGGTCGTACTGCTGCTATTGTGCTTGATGGTCAAACTATTGGATTCCTTGGTCAAGTTCACCCACAAACAGCTAAAAACTACGGTATTCCAGAAACTTATGTGGCTGAAATTAATCTTAGTGCTGTCGAAGACGCCTTGAAACCAGCTCAACCATTTGTTGAAATCACAAAATTCCCTGCAGTATCACGTGATATCGCCCTTCTTCTTAAGGCAGACATCACTCATCAAGAAGTTCTTGATGCCATCTATTCAGCAGGAGTGAAACGCTTGATTGCTGTTAAACTCTTTGACGTTTATACAGGTGAAAAACTTGGTGCTGGTATGAAATCAATGGCCTATAGCCTCACCTTCCAAAATCCAAATGACAACCTCACAGACGAAGAAGTTGCCAAATACATGGAAAAAATTACCAAAGCTCTCACTGAAAAGGTCGAAGCAGAAGTACGTTAATAGTTAAAAATCCATCTGATAAGATGGATTTTTAAGATAGTAGATATAAGGCTAAAAGGAGATAACTTGTTTTTAGAGTTTTTTGATGGGATTTGGGGACATTACACCTTTGAATCTGATAAAGTCAATACACTTATTGATGCCTTACCCAGTTTTGCTTATCCTTTGGGTCAACTGGTATTTTTAATACTAGTCTATAGGTTACTCGTTCATCAATATATTAAGAGGTTTTTAACCATGTACCTCAGTATATATGTAATTGGCATAAAGAAACGTTTCGAAAAAGTAAATTATCTTTGCTAGTCCTACCAATAGTTTATCTCTTTGTTTTCGGAATGACCTATGTTTTGGGTGGGAATGTTTTGGCTACCGTCACTGTTTACAAAGATTATAGAGGACTTAAAACTATTTATAGTTAAGTGGACAAAATAGATATTCGTTATCTTGGGTCAAAATCGAGTAGTACTAGAATTGATGCTGTCTTTATTGATTCTGACGGACAGATTTATGACATGCATCTGATAAACGGTGACAAGAGAATTGCTAATCATATTCGACATAATCAGTCAATGTCCTATTCCTCAACTCTATCCTTTGATAAACATGGCAAACCACTTTACATTTCTAAATTCTTGGAATAAGCAGTCCGAATAGCTCTTTCAGTGATTGACACTTGACAAATATGTAAATTCTCTGCATAATAAAAGAAAAAACCTGAAAAGAGGCTAGCCATGCAAATTATTAAACGTAATGGTCAAGTTGCTGAATTTGATCCTGATAAAATCTACCAAGCCATCTTAAAAGCAGCACAGACTGTGTATGTTCTTGATGATTCTTGGCGACAAAACCTTGCTCAAGTCACTAAAAAAGTAGCACTTGATCTACAAGATGCTCAAGTGGAACGTCCAACCATTAACATGATTCAATCATTGGTTGAAAATCGTCTTATGGAAGCTGGTTTCATCAATATCGCCGAGCATTATATTTCATACCGTTTACAACGAGATTTGGAGCGTAACGGTTATGGTGACAAAGTAATCGTACACCTACGTTTTGAACAGACTAAATAATAAAAAGCCATTGCTTTGATGGCTTTTTTGTATGTTTGAGTTTTTAGTCTATCATTTTCAAAAGTTTTAAAAAAGTCTTCAGTTCTTTTCCATGTCCTATTTGCATATAAGTCTCAGAAGTTGGTCTTATAAAGGATGTTTCTAAAAAGCGAATTTGTTTCTGAGCTTTGAAATTCTCTAATGAGACCCCTTTTGGAAGCTTCCAGGTAATGTGTCTAGGAGAAATCTGATAGGGAATGGAAACCTTAGCTTTCTCGATAGTTTCCTGACTTTTAGCCATGTTTTGTTGAAAAAGGTCTTTAAGTTTTTTAATATTTTTTTTGAACATACCATTATCAAGATAAATTGAAAGTGCTTTTTGCATGATGAGGTTGGTATCATAATCAATAAGTCCTTTGTGGGACAAAAAGGTAGTCTTAAGGTTTGGTGGTAAGACGAGGCTACCTAGTCGTAAACCTGGAAAAAGTGCCATGGAAAAAGATTTGATATAGATGGTCTGATTTTGGGTATCGTAGTAGTGAATTGGTAGATTTTTACTATCGCTAAAGTCACCCATATAATCGTCCTCGACGATATAGACATTATACTGTTTGGCAAGTTGAGCCACCTTTTCTTTTTCACTAGCAGTGTAGCTCAATCCAAGAGGATTTGAGTAACGACTAATGGTATAGAAAAACTTAATCTGACCAGTTTTAAAGTGTTCCTCTAATAGATTAAAGTCAATACCATCAAGATTGCGATTGATAGTTTCGTAGGATAGATTTTGACGCTTGACTAAATGGTTCATACGGTGGTAGGTAGGTTGTTCCAAAAGAATTTTGTGAGCACCATTACCGAAATCCATCTGTGATAGGATATAGAGAGCCTGTTGGCTTCCTGAAGTAATGACAATTTGATTTGAATTGACATAAATGTCGTCAGATGCAAGGCGATTTTTTAATGCTTCAACCAGTTCTTTTAGTCCAGCTTGCTCATGATAATAGTTGAAGAGGTAGTCTTGGTGTTCTGCCAAACTTTCATCTAAGCAAAGACGAAAATCCTCGTAAGCTAATTGATTATAGTCATTAAGGTTGAGTAGAACCGTATCATTGGATTTAGAGGGGCCCTCTAGAACATAATAGCCACTTTTGGGGACGGCATAAATATAGTTTTGATACTTAAGTTCCAAGAGCGCTCTTTGAGCAGTATCTTTACTGCAACCATAAGTCTGACTAATCTGACGAATAGATGGTAATTTACTTCCTTTCTCCAAATTACCATTTTGGATATCTTTTGCGATAGTCTTAACAATTTCTTGATAGATGCTCATAACTACCCCCTTACAGATTTTTTTATTCTACCTTATTTATTCTCTGAGAGCAAGATGTCTGGAGGCATTTGACAG